>Ga0209368_1000188_pt1 | contig 89751 bp, 75 predicted proteins | sample EBPBio242008_DNA_FD_185862 | JGI IMG/M metagenome (GOLD analysis project Ga0209368, IMG submission 185862) | Wastewater treatment Type I Accumulibacter community from EBPR Bioreactor in Madison, WI, USA - Reactor 1_4/24/2008_ DNA (SPAdes)... | ecosystem: Engineered > Bioreactor > EBPR >...
GCGGGCGGCGCGGCCTGCTCCCGTTGCCGTGTCCGACTCCGGCGAGCCGGCGCGGCTGCGCCAGCTGGCCGAGGCCGCCTTCGTCCAATCCAAGGCCATGCCCGCCCCGCGCAAGGTCGCCAATGGCGGCAGCGGCCGGGCCAGCGACTCCGGATGGGAAGAGTTCTGAGGCAACAAGCCCCCGAACGGCTCGAACATGACTCGCGGCGCCCCAAAAGGGCGCCGTTTGTGTTTGCGGCCTCAACTGGTGCTCTTCGACTACGCTTTGAAACACGACGGTCATCCCGGGCGACCGCAGGGAGACCCGGGATCCATGCCTGAACCTTCATCGGAAGCGCTCCGGCATGGATCCCGGATCTCCCTGCGCTCCGTCCGGGATGACATGCTCCTTTTGAGGATGCTGAGGGAAGCCCCCTCCGATCACCCCGGCAGCCGATAATCCCGGAACATCTCGCGCAGCTTCGTCTTCTGGATCTTGCCGGTCGCGGTGTGGGGGATGGCCTCGACCAGCACGACATCGTCCGGCAGCCACCATTTCGCGATCTTGCCGGTCATGAACGCCAGCATCTCCTCCTTGCCCGGCTTGCACCCCGGCTTCGGCACGATCACCAGCAGCGGCCGCTCGTCCCATTTCGGATGGGCGACGCCGATCACCGCGGCTTCCGCGACATCGGGGTGCCCGACGGCGAGGTTTTCGAGATCGATCGAGGAGATCCATTCGCCACCAGACTTGATCACGTCCTTCGAGCGGTCCGTTATCTGCATGTAGCCGGCGGGATCGATGGTCGCGACGTCGCCGGTGTCGAAGAAGCCGCGATCGTCGAGAATGTCGTCCTCGTTGCGGTAATAGGCGCCTGCAACCGCCGGCCCGCGCACCTTGAGCCGGCCGAAGGTCTTGCCGTCCCAGGGCAGGTCCGCGCCGGCATCGTCAGTGAGGCGGAACTCAACCGTGAAGGGCGGATGGCCCTGCTTCACCTTGAGATCGTAAAGCGCATCGCCTTCCAGCCCCTGATAGACCGGCTTCAGCGAGCAGAACGAACCGAGCGGGCTCATCTCGGTCATGCCCCAGGCATGGGAAACGTCGACGCCGTATTTGCGCTCGAAGGTCTCGGTCATCGCGCGCGGGCAGGCCGAGCCGCCGATGACGACGCGCTTCAGCGTCGAGAGCGTGCCGTTCGTCGCCTCCAGATGCTGGAGGAGGCCGAGCCAGACGGTCGGCACCGCCGCCGTCATGGTCACGCCCTCCTCCTCCAGCAACTGGTGCAGCGAGGGGCCGTCGAGCTTCGCGCCAGGCATGACCAGCTTGGCGCCGGTCATCGGCGCCGAATAGGCCAGCGACCAGCTATTGGCGTGGAAGAGCGGCACGACAGGCAGCACCGTGTCGCGCGCCGACAGGCCCATGAAATCCGGCGCGGCGCAGGCGAGCGCGTGCAACACGTTCGAGCGATGCGAATAGAGCACGCCCTTCGGCCCGCCGGTCGTGCCCGAGGTGTAGCAGAGCCCTGCCGCCGTATTCTCGTCGAAGCGGCTCCAGGCGAAATCGTCGTCCGCCTCCGCCAGCCAATCCTCATAGGCGACGGCGTTCTTGAGACCGCATTGCTGCAGATGGGCAGCGTCGGTCAGGACGACATAGCGCTCGACGCTCGATAGCTTGTCCTGAAGCGCCTCGATCATCGGCACGAAGGTGAGGTCGAGGAAGAGCAGCCGGTCCTGCGCGTGATCGACGATCCAGGCGATCTGCTCCGGGAACAGCCGCGGATTCACCGTATGCGTGATCGCGCCGATGCCGCTGATCCCGTACCAGAGTTCGAGATGGCGGTCGGTGTTCCAGGCGAGCGTCGCGACCCGGTCGCCGAGCGCAATGCCCTGGCGCTGGAGCCGCTTCGCAACCTTCAAGGCGCGGCTGCGGATCTCGACATAGCTGCGTCGCCTGAGGGCGCCATCCTCGACGGCGCGGCTCACGACCTCGCGCGTGCCGTGCTGGATCGCGGCGTGGTCGATGATGCGGTGGAGCAGAAGGGGCCAGTCCTGCATCAGGCCGAGCATGCGCATGTCCTCCCAGATCCGTTTTGCCGAGAGGATAGCGAGGGGCTTCCGGGAAAGGGAAGTCATCCCATCGAAGGCTCGCCTGCACGCGCGAGATGGTTTAGGTCTAATCCGTCAAAAGCGGGGGGAACGCCATGACCGCAGCGAAAGCCGTGCCGCAGGCAACGACGGAACCGGACCGGGTCTGGTTCCGCTTCATGCGGCTGCACCAGCGCATGCTGATGCAGATGACCGGGCGCATCCGCACGCTCGGGCTCTCGATCCCGCAATTCGACCTGCTCTCGACCCTGACCGAGCAGGAGGGCATCAGCCAGAGCGAGCTGGCCGAGAAGCTCTATGTCACCAAGGGCAATGTCTCGGGCCTCGTCGACCGGCTGGTGCAGGCCGGTCTGGTCGAGCGCCGCGCCATCGCCGGCGACCGGCGCTCCTATGCGATGCACCTGACGTCGGAAGGCCGCCGGCTCGCCGAGGCCGGCATCGCCGCCCAGCGCGATTTCGTCGCCAGCACGCTCGGCAAGCTGAAGCCGGACGACCTCGCCGAGCTCGACCGGCTCGTGCTGCTCTGGCGCGATCTCGCCCGCGCCGTCGATGCCGAGTGAGCGGGCATGGCCGACGGCATCGATCTGACCGCCTCCGCCACCACGTTGCGCGCGGCGCTGCTCGCCCGCCGCTTCAGCGCCACCGATCTCCTTGAGGCGACCTTTGCCCGCATCGATGCGCTGAACCCGCGCCTCAACGCGATCGTTGCGCAGGATCGCGAGGCCGCCCGTGCGATGGCGAAAGCCTCGGATGAGCGCCTCGCCAACGGCACGGCTCGCCCGCTCGAAGGGCTGCCGATCACGATCAAGGATGCCTTCGACGTCGCCGGCCTGCCTTCATCGGGTGGACTGCCGGCCTATCGCGAGCGTGTCCCCACTGAGGATGCTGCCGCAGTCGCAAGGCTGCGGGCGGCCGGCGCGGTGATCATCGGCAAGACCAACGTCCCGGTCTTCTCCGGCGATTTCCAGAGCTACAATCCGGCCCATGGCGTGACCAACAATCCGTGGGACGAGACGCGCTCGCCCGGCGGCTCGTCGGGCGGTGCGGCGGTTGCGGTCGCCACCGGCATGAGCGCCTTCGAGCTCGGCTCCGATCTTGGCAGCTCGATCCGCTGGCCGGCCCATGCCTGCGGCGTCTTCGGCCTGAAGACGAGCTGGGGGCTGGTCTCGACCTGGGGTGCGATCCCGCCGCCGCCCGAGCGGCGCACGCTGCGCAATGTCGACCTGATGGTCGCCGGGCCGATCACCCGCGCCACTGAAGATCTCGACCTGACCCTGCCGGTGATCGCGGGACCGCGCGACACCGCCCTGCCCGCCGCGCCTCTGCCCGAGCCGCGCCGGACCAACGCCAAGGGCCTGCGCGTCGCTGTTTGGGCCGACGATCCCTTCGCGCCCGTCAATCGGGAGGTATCCGATGCCGTGCGCGAAGCGGCCCACCGCTTGGCCGAGGCCGGGGCAACCGTCGACGAGACGGCCCGCCCCTCGATCCGTTTCGCCGACGCGTTCGAGGTTTATGCGCTGCTGAACCATGCCGTCGTGGCCTATGGCCTGCCGCCGAAGGTGCGCGCCCGCATCCAGGCGCAAGCTTCACGCTTCAGCCCGAACGACCTGTCGCATCAGGCTCTTCAGGCGCGGGGGGCGCGAATGACACCCGGCTTCTATCAGCAGATCGACCAGCGCCGCCGCGCCCAGAAGCGGCAATGGGCGAGCTTCTTTGCGCGTTACGACGTGGTGCTCTGCCCGCCGGCGCCCGTCGCCGCGATCCCGCACGACCACGGCCCGGATATCCATGCGCGGCGCCTGATCGTGAACGGCGAGCCGCGGCCCTATCTCGATTTCCTGCTCTGGGCGGCGCTGGCGACGGGAGCCGACCTGCCGGCGCTCTCGGCGCCGGTCACGCGCACGCGCGACGGCCTGCCGCTCGGCGTCCAGATCATCGCGCCCTTCGGCGAGGACCGCACCGCCATCGCCGTCGGCGCCATGCTGGAGGAGCTGGGCGGGCGTTTCGCCCCGCCGCCGGTCGCACCATAGGTCATTTCCTGAGAAACCACACCGTCATCCCGGGCTTGCCCCGGGATCCATCGAAAGGCGTCGTACTCAATGATGGATCCCGGATCTCCGCTTCGCTGCGTCCGGGATGACGCGCGCTTTCCCCGAGGCTCGGCTTGTTTTCAGGCCGCGTGAGCGGCCCCTTCGCCCGTTTGGCGCGAAGCCTTTCCGTTGCGCTCGCCCTGCGGCAGAGTCTACCGTCCCTTGCATCAAAATCGCTCAACATTTGCGGTCAATTCAGATTACACTGGCAAGAATATTAAACAGAACCGGGAGCCCATCATGCTGTCGAATGTCGCCGTCAGGGATATCGAGACCCTCGTCCATCCCTATACCAACCTCGCCACGCATCGGCAGACGGGCCCGCTCGTGCTGGAAAGCGGCAAGGGCATCTATGTCTACGACTCCGCCGGCAAGGAATATATCGAGGGCATGGCGGGGCTCTGGTGCACCTCGCTCGGCTATTCCAACCAGGAACTGGTCGAGACCGCCTATGAGCAGATGAAGAAGCTGCCCTTCACCCATATCTTCGGCGGGCGCAGCCATGATCCGGCGATCGAGCTGGCCGAGAAGCTGAAGGAGATTGCCCCGGTTCCGATCTCCAAAGTGTTCTACGGCGCCTCCGGCTCCGACGCGAACGACACCCAGGTCAAGATCGTCTGGTATCTCAACAACGCGCTCGGCCGGCCGCAGAAGAAGAAGATCATCTCGCGGCTGAAGGGCTATCACGGCGTTACGGTCGCATCGGCCTCGCTGACCGGCCTGCCGAACAACCATATCGATTTCGACCTGCCGCTGCCCGGTATCCTGCACACCTCCTGCCCGCACCATTACCGCTTCGCGGAGCCGGGCGAGAGCGAGCAGGATTATTCGTCGCGCCTCGCCGCCGAGCTGGAAGAGATGATCCTGCGCGAAGGGCCTGACACGGTCGCCGCCTTCATCGCCGAGCCGGTGATGGGCGCCGGCGGCGCGATCATCCCACCGGCAGGCTATTTCGAGAAGATCAATGCCGTGCTCGCCAAGTACGACATCCTGTTCATCTCGGACGAGGTCATCACCGGCTTCGGCCGCACCGGCAAGATGTTCGGCACCGAGACCTACGGGCTCAATGCCGACTCGATCTCGCTCGCCAAGCAGATCACCTCGGCCTATTTCCCGCTCAGCGCCGTGATGATGAACGACAAGATCTATGACGTTCTGGTCGACCAGAGCCGCAAGATCGGCACCTTCGGCCACGGCAACACCTATGCCGGCCATCCGGTCGGCTGCGCCGTCGCGGTGAAGACGCTGGAGATCTACCAGCGCGAGAAGATCGTCGACCATGTCGAGAAGGTCTCGCCGACCTTCCTGCGCCGCCTCACCAAGCTGAACGAGCATCCGCTCGTCGGCGAAGCCAAGGGCGTCGGCCTGATCGGCGGCGCCGAGCTGGTCAAGGACAAGCAGACCAAGGCCTCCTTCGAGACCAAGAAGGGCGTCGGGGCCAAGGCCGTGGCCTATGCGCTGGAAGAGGGCTTCATCACCCGCGCCATGGGCGACCGCCTCGCCTTCTGCCCGCCGCTCGTGATCAACGAGGCCGAGATCGAGGAAATGTTCAACCGCTGCGAGCGCGCCCTCGACAAGACCCTGAACTGGGCCAAGGCCGAAGGCCTGCTGGCCTGAGCGCACCGACATCGCCAGAAGACACAAGGCCGGGCGGCAGCGCCCGGCCTTTTTCGTGTCCGGCAATGTGGCGAAATCCGGGATCACCGCCCGAAAACGCCACGAACAGATCACAGAGGCGCCCCGGCGCCGTCCCGATCCGGCGTCAGACAAGCGCAGTCGGCAGGCGCGAGCCGCCGGCGCGAGGTCCACAGCTTGAGTAGAAGCCATGCTTCAACGCGACGCCCATTCCCCGACACCGGTCAGCAAGGGTTTCCACGACGCCACGGCGCGGGTGATCTATGCGACCTTCTTCCGCCCGATCGCACTTCAGGCGGTCGCCGCGGGAACCCGACAGATGTCACCTGCGTTGAAGCAGCACGGTGAAGCGCGCAAGGCCGAGTTGCCCGGCGTTCTCCGCCACGGTTTCTACGACTGAAACCTCCCCTTCGAGACCCTTCACTTGGCCGGTGCGGAGCTTGCTCTCACCGGCCTTTTTCTTGGGCTATCCCCAAGTTCACCCCAGAGCGAGCCCTTCGTCATTCCGGGGCATGCCGCAGGCATGAACCCGGAACCCACGACTGAGCGCAACGCTCGGCTTCACTGATCGGGCAAGCGCTCGCCCAGTCGTGGGTTCCGGGTTCTTCGCTGCGCGAAGCCCCGGAATGACAAAGGGGCTCAACCAAAAGCATACCCAAACGAAAACGGGCGGCCCCGAGGCCGCCCGCCGAATTCTCCGGATCGTCCGATCGCTCAGACGACGATGACCTTCGCGCCGACCGGCACGCGGTTGAACAGGTCGATCGCGTCGATGTTGCGCATCCGGATGCAGCCGGACGAGGCCGAGCGGCCGATCGTCTCCGGCTCGTTGGTGCCGTGGATGCGGTAGAGCGTGTCGTGGCCGTTCTGGTAGAGATAGAGCGCGCGCGCGCCGAGCGGGTTTTCCGGCCCGCCATTCATCCCGCCGGCAACCGGCTTCAGATGCGGCCAGCGCTTGACCATCTCGGCCGGCGGCGTCCAGCGCGGCCACTCGGCCTTGCGCTGCACGACGGCTTCACCGGTCCAACCGAAAGCCTCGTCACCGGTGGCGACGCCGTAGCGGATGGCCTTCTTGTTCGGCAGGACGAGATAGAGGAACTTCTCCTTCGTATCGACATAGACCGTGCCGGGCGGCTGCCCGGTCGGATCGGCGATCTCGTAGGGAAGATAGGGCAGGTAGGTGTCGAACTTGGGGACGAGCGCGATATATTCCGCGTCACGGGCTGACAGCTCCGGAGCAGCCACGCTCTTATACTGGCAGGCGCCCAACAGGGCCGACAGCGCCAGTGCAACGAAAGCGGTCTTCTTCATAGCCTCCACCCAGCCGACCCTAAGGCAGCCTTTATGATGAATCGAACGTTAACGCTTCGTGTCGCCAGAGCGCTTCCCCACGAGCGGCGGCTCGGCGAAGCACTAGGCCTCAAACGGCGATGGTGCAATCCGGTTCCCGCCGCACTGTCCAGAAGGGCGTTTGGCGTGGCAAAGCGGCCACGCATGGCGTTGCAGCCTGCCCTCATACAGGGATAGCCGGCTTTGACGACCTTGCTCTTCACCCATCCGGCCAGCCTCGCGCATGCGATGCCAGCGGGCCATCCCGAATGCGCCGACCGGATCAAGGCGGTCGAGAACGCGCTCGAAGCCGAGCGTTTCGCAGCACTGATTCGGTTGGAGGCGCCGCTCGGCACGCTCGATCAGGTCGCGCTTTGCCATCCGGAAGCCTATGCACGGGCGCTGATCGCATCCTCTCCTGCCGCCGGCTTCGTCCAGGTCGATGCGGACACGCTGATGTCGCCCGGCACGATCGAAGCGGCGCTGCGCGGTGTCGGCGGCGCGGTCGCCGCCGTCGATGAGGTCATGACCGGCAAGGCCCGCAACGCCTTCGTCGCGATGCGCCCGCCCGGCCACCATGCCGAGCGCGAGCGTGCCATGGGCTTCTGCTTCTTCAACCATGCCGCGATCGCGGCGCGTCACGCGCAGAAGGCGCATGGGGCGGAGCGCGTCGCCATCGTCGACTGGGATGTGCATCACGGCAACGGCACGCAGGACATCTTCTGGGACGATGCCTCGGTGCTCTACGCCTCCGTGCATGAGATGCCGCTCTATCCCGGCACAGGCTCTGCCATGGAGCGCGGCACGCAGGGCACGATCGTCAACGCCCCCTTGCGGGCCGGGGACGGTTCCGACGAATTCCGTGAAGCCTTCGAGACGGTGGTCCTGCCGCGACTCGATGCGTTCCGCCCCGATCTCGTGGTGATCTCGGCCGGGTTCGACGCGCATTGGCGGGACCCGCTCGCCGACCTCAACCTGCGCGAGACCGATTTCGCCTGGGCGACGCAAAAGCTGATGGAGACCGCCGACCGCCATGCCGGCGGCCGGATCGTCTCGGTGCTGGAGGGCGGCTACGATCTCGACGCGCTGGCGAAATCGACAGCCGCCCATGTCTCGGCGCTGATGGAAGGTTGAACGCAGCCGAACTCCCATTCCGCGTCAACAAGCACGAGTCATCCCGGACGGAGCGAAGCGACGATCCGGGATCCATGCCTGAGCCTTTATCGGAAACGCTCCGGAATGGATCCCGGATCTCCCTTCGGTCGCCCGGGATGACCCGCGCTTTCTGTTAGCGACTATTCGAGCGGCGCCGTCCCGGCGATCTCGATGCCGAAGCCGGACAGACCGACGAAGGAGCGCGGCGAGGAGGCGAGGTTCACGATCGAGCGGACGCCGAGATCGCGCAGGATCTGCGCGCCCAAGCCGACCTCGCGCCATTGCTGGCTGCGCAGCGCGTCGGAATTCTCGTCATCGACGGGCTTGATCGGCACGCCGGCGCTGCCGTCGCGCAGATAGATCAGCACGCCCTTGCCTTCCTGCTGGAAGCGACGCAGCGCGCACTGGATCGAGCCGGCGCCGCCGAGCACGTCGGCGACGACATCGGCACGGTGCAGACGAGCCGGCACCTTCTCGCCATCGCCGAGCTTGCCCATGACGAAGGCGAAATGCTGGGTGCTGTCGAAGGGCGTGACATAGACATGGCCGGTCACGTCGCCGAACTCGGTCTTGACCGGGAAGGAATGCACCCGCTCGACCAGCTTCTCGCGCGACTGGCGATAGGCGATCAGGTCGGCGACAGTGATCTGCTTCAAGCCATGCTTCTCGGCGAAGGCCGTGATCTGCGCGCCCTTCATCACCGTGCCGTCGTCATTGGCGAGCTCGCAGATGACGCCGACCTGCGGCAGGTCGGCGAGCTTGCAGAGGTCGACGGCCGCTTCTGTATGGCCGGAGCGCATCAGAACGCCGCCGTCCTTGGCGATGAGCGGGAAGACATGGCCGGGCCGGACGAAATCGGCGGCGCCCATGTTGCCGTTGGCGAGCGCGCGGACCGTGTTGGTGCGCTGCTCGGCCGAAATGCCGGTGGTCAGCCCGTGCTTGACGTCCACCGTGATGGTGAAGGCGGTGCCGAGCGGGGCGTCGTTCGACGAGACCATCGGGTCGAGCCGCAGGCGCCGTGCCTCGGCAGCTGTCAGCGGCGCGCAGACGATGCCGCAGGTGTTACGGATGATGAAGGCCATCTTCTCCGGCGTGCAGAGGGAGGCAGCGACGATGAGATCGCCCTCGTTCTCGCGATCGTCGTCATCGGTGACGATGACGATCTCGCCGCGGGCGAAGGCATCGATGGTCTCGGCGACATTGTTGGACATGGCAGCCTCGCGCGGCCCGGACAGGCCGAGGAAATCATTGGGGGTGACCGCGCCGCCGGTGGCGGCGGTGATGCGCTCGGCGCTTTCGCGGGAAATCCAGGCAGCGGGATCGTTGCAAAGCGCGGTCACGCTGGCCGGCGACAGGCCGACCTGTTTCGCGAAGGCGCTGCGCGCGATCTTGTTCTGCCGGAGCCAGACGTCGAGCTTCATGCCGTGAAGCTAATACGGCGCCGCTTCATCCGCAATGAATGATCGATGCATTTTCAGCAAAACTGAAAACTCAATCACCGAGATGCGAGCGACTTAATTTGAGCCCGGTACTCCGAGGCAAAAGCGAACACCGGGTCCTCGTCATGAAAGAAAACCTGAGCGTCGATACCCTCATTAGATGTTAGATCACAAGCATCAAGGATTCTCCTCATATCACCCCGCGCTACCTGACGTGACCACCCAGGAAATCCGGCCTTCAAAACCCTTCTACCATCCGACCTTCTGATTATATCGATATAATTCCGATCTGGATCCCCTAAACTATACCCAAAAGAACCAAGTTTCCTATCAAGCTCTCTATATGTTATAGTATAGACTCTATTATCGATATCACGAGAGTTTTTCCTAAAATACTCCGCCATAAATCGAATATCTTTATCATCAGATCCCTGAAATTCATCGTAACCATCAATGAGATGAAGAGAATTATCCGCCAAATAAACAAGCATATCTTCAAGCTCGTTTTTATCAGCAGTTATGTACCTACCATTATGATAAAAAGCATAAACAAGGGAAAGTAACGCAGTTCTCTTGTTGGCATCATAAAATGGATGATTCTTAACAAGACCAAAAACGAGCGTCGCAATTTTCTCGAAAGAATTTTCCCACTTAGCTTTGCCCGAAAATTCCACATTCTGTCGATCAATTGCAGAAAGTAGCAATTTCACGTCCTTTGGACCAATCCCTCCAACAGGTTCAGCGACGTCTTCCGAAAGGCAGAAATCAACCACAACATAATGGGCTCGGAGAACATCAAGAGGCACAACAGCAGCGTCGCTTGAGACATCGCTCTCATAACGCTCAAGTTCCGCAGCATCCCGCTTGTATCTTTCGATAAGGTCAGGCGAAAGCGCCGGAATCAAAGCAGATATTTGCCTGTTCATCAGATTTTTCCTTCAAACGGCCAGCGCGGCTCGACGACGCCGACCTGCGCGCGATGGCGCAGATACTGGTCCGCCAGCACGCAGGCGACCATCGCCTCGCCGACCGGCACGGCGCGGATGCCGACGCAGGGGTCGTGGCGGCCCTTGGTGAACATCTCCGCCTCGCCGCCGGTGCGGGTCACGGTCGCGCGCGTCGCCAGGATCGAGGAGGTCGGCTTGACTGCAAACCGCGCGACGATCGGCTGGCCGGTCGAAATGCCGCCGAGGATCCCGCCGGCATGGTTCGAGAGGAACAGCGGCTTGCCGTCATTGCCGGCGCGCATCTCGTCGGCATTCTCCTCGCCGGAGAGTTCGGCCGCGCCAAAGCCTTCGCCGATCTCGACGCCCTTGACCGCGTTGATGCTCATCAGCGCAGCGGCGATTTCGGAATCGAGCTTGGCGTAGATCGGGGCGCCCAGCCCTGCTGGCACGCCTTCCGCGACGATCTCCAGCACGGCGCCGATCGAGGAGCCGGACTTCCTGACGCCATCGAGATAGCCCTCGAAGAAGGCAGCCGCCTTGGCATCCGGGCAGAAGAACGGGTTGCGGCCGACCTCCTCCCAGTCCCAGTTGGCGCGGTCGATCTTGTGCGGCCCCATCTGGACGAGCGCGCCGCGCACGATCATGCCGGGAACGACCTTGCGGGCGATGGCCCCGGCGGCAACGCGCATCGCCGTCTCGCGCGCCGAGGAACGCCCGCCGCCGCGATAGTCGCGGATGCCGTATTTGACGTCATAGGTGTAGTCGGCATGGCCGGGCCGGTACTTGTCCTTGATGTCGGAATAGTCCTTCGAGCGCTGGTCGACATTGTCGATCAGGAGCCCGATCGAGGTGCCGGTCGTGACCTGAACGCCGTCGCTCTCGCGGGCGAAGACGCCGGAGACGATACGGACCTCGTCCGGCTCCTGGCGCTGCGTGGTGAAGCGCGACTGGCCGGGCCGGCGGCGGTCGAGATCGCCCTGGATGTCGGCCGCGGTCAGCGGCAGCAGCGGCGGACAACCATCGACGACGCAGCCGATGGCGGGCCCATGGCTCTCGCCGAAGGTGGTGACGCGGAAGAGATGGCCGAAGCTGTTATGCGACATGGGAGCCCGATTGCGTTTCCTACCGGCTCTTAAGCCGGATCGGCGCGCGGCGAAACCCCGCAAGGGTCGCGATGGTCATTGACAAGGCCGGGCGCTACCGGCTTCAAGCACGGCCATGAGCCGGACGCCCAGCCCTTCGCGCTCCTGGCGCCCCGGGAGCCCCATCATCGCGGGAGCCTAGCCCCGAGCCGCCCGGCAGGGCCGCTTCGGGGTCGATCCGGCTTTCGACCAGCCTGCCCGCAGGCGGCGAGCCACGCGTTTTCCGACATCGACAGGCTTCCGCATCGAAGCCATCCGCCGCCGAGCATGGCAGCGACCGGCCGTTGCCGTTCAAGCGCGGGCGGCCGGCGCGCCTGCCCGCGCTGCCGCGAGCCATACCAGACTCATCATGAGATTTCTTCGCAAGCGTACCGCCCCCGCATCGACGGCAACCGTCAGCCTTGCCCGCGCGCTGTCGAAGCTCGGCTATTGCTCCCGGACGCAGGCCGAGAAGCTGGTGCGCGAGGGGCGCGTCACGGTCGACGGTCGCGCCGCGCTCCACCCCGAATTGCGCCTCGATCTGCAGCGGGCGCGGCTGGCGGTCGACGGCCAGCCGGTGACGGCGGCGCGCCGCATCTACCTGATGCTCAACAAGCCGCGCGGCATGGTGACCACGGCCAGCGACCCGGAAGGGCGCCGGACCGTCTATGCCTGCCTGGAGGGGCTCGACCTGCCGCATCTCGCCCCGGTCGGCCGTCTCGACATGGCGAGCGAGGGCCTGCTGCTGATGACCAACGATACGCGCTGGGCCCAGCGCATCCTCGATCCCGCTTCCGGGGTCGACAAGACCTACCATGTCCAGATCGACCGTGTGCCGGACGAGACCTTCATGGCCCGGTTGCGGCAGGGAGCGGTCGACGGAGACGAAGTGCTGTCGATCCGCTCGGCCGCGCTGCTGCGCTGCGGAGAGCGCAATGCCTGGATCGAGATGGTGATCGACGAAGGCCGCAACCGGCAGGTCAGGCGGATCGTCGAGGCGGCCGGCGCCGAGGTGCTGCGCCTCGTCCGGGTCAGGATCGGCGAACTCGAACTCGGCGACCTCGCCAAGGGTGCGGTCCGCGAATTGCCGTCCGAGGAGACGGCGCTGCCGCTCGCCGGATACCCTCCCGGAGAGCCAAAGGTCCATCCCGCCTAGAGGATGCGGATCAGTGCGCCGGCCCCTTCGCCGGCGCCGCAGGTGCGCCCTCCCAGCGCGTATGCGCCGGCAGGTTCTCGCCCTTCATGATGACGGTGAGCAGGCCGATCTGGGCGTAGTCGCCGACATGGGTGTCGTAGAGCACGGTCGCGCCGGCGCCGACGCAGACGCCCTTGCCGAGGCGCACGCGACCGACCTTCATCACCCGGTCCTCGTAGAGATGGGTCTGCAGCGCCGAATGGGCGTTGACCGTGCAGAAATCCCCGACCTTGATGCAGTCGAACTCGGTGATATCGGTCGAGTCGAGCCAGACGCCCTTGCCGTATTTCGCGCCGAACAGCGCCAGGAACCAGGGCAGGAACGGCGTGCCGCGCAGATAGTCGAACAGCACCTTGCCGCCGAGGCCCCAATACATCACCGCCACGGCTTCGGTGCGCATCGCCCACCACGACCACATCGGTTTCATGACCGGCTTGTAGACGCCCATCATCAACCATTTCACGGCGGCGCAGATCAGCGCCTGCACCACGGCGATCGCGACCGCGACCGCCATGAAGGAGAGGACAAGGCCGATCCAGTCGCCCTCGTTGATCCGCTGCTGCAGCACCAGGTCGACGGCGATCGTGCCGAAGGTGATGAACAGCATCGCCGGGAAGGAGGTATGCAGCGCCTCGAACAGGCCGCGCCCGAACTGCTTGGCGGCGGAGGGCTTGTAGGTCCAGTCGGCGCCGAGATCGACCTTCTGCCGCGTCGGCAGGCGGATCGGCGGCGAGCCGAACCAGGTGTCGCCGGGCTGCATGCGGTCATTGGCGGGGGGCTTCGACTTGATGCCGATCAGGACGCGGTCGGGGATGACGGCGCCCGGCGGGACCACGGCATCGTTGCCGACGAAGACCTGTTCGCCGGTGCGCGTCGCGTCGAGGCGCATATAGCCGCGGCGCATGTCCTCGTCGCCGAAGACGACCTCGTCGGCGATGAAGTTGCCGGCGCCGATGCCGGTCAGGTCATAGCGGCCGGAGAGGTTGGTCGAAATCTCCGCGCCCTTGCCGATGCTGGCGCCCATCAGCCGGTACCAGGCGCGCATGTAGATGGTGGCGAAGAGCGAGGAGAGCGTCTCCAGCGTCACCTCGGTCGCCAGCGCCACCGTCCATTTGCGGGCGTAGAAGCCGGAATGGATCGACCAGGAGCCCGAGGTCACGCGCGGCAGGATCGCCCAGCGCAAGGCCGCCATCAGCAATACGGTGAAGGCGATCAGGCCAATCGCTGTCGGCCAGGTCAGGAGCGGCAGGAACCAGAGATAGCTGATATCGGTCCAGCCGGCGATGAAGTAGTCGATCTTGTCGAACAGCCAGAAGGCCGGGAAGATCGGCAGCAGGCTGACCGGCGGCAGCACGACGAGCATCAGGATGTAGAAGCAGGTCATCAGCGCGCGCCGGCCAGCGGAAGCCTCGGCCTGCGGCGGCAGGGCCGCGACATCGACCATGCCGATCTTGCGGGCGGGCGTGCCGTCCCAGATTTCGGCCTCGCCGACATGGGCGCCGGGTCGAATGGCGGTCAGGTCGCCGATTTCGGCGTGGTCGCCGATCACCGAGTCGTGGCCGAGCACAACGGAGGCGCCGACGGAGACGTCCTTGCCGATGGTGATGCGGCCGATGACCAGTTTGTCGCCGATCGCCTCGCCATTGGCGAAAGTGGTCTTGGAGCCGAAGCTCGTGCCGTCGCCGATCTCGATCAGGTCGATGGCGCCGGCCTCGTAGTCGGAGATGATGACGTCGCGCCCGACCCTGGCGCCGAGCAGGCGCCAGTAGAAGCGCATCACCGGCGTGCCTTGCAGCCACTTGATATGGACGAGCCCGGCGACGCGGGCGGCAAACCACCAGCGGAAATAATAGACGCCCCAGAGCGGGTAGACGCCCGGTTTCGTCCGGCCGAGCACCAGCCATTTCAGCGCGATCGCGATGAGGCCGGTCACCACGATGATCGCGACATAGACGCCGAGCAGCGCGGCAATCTGGCCGAGCAGCGGCAGGTCCTCGCCCGAGAGGAGCATGTAGGTGACGAAGACGCCGAGCCATTGCGCGGTCGCGAGGCCAATGATGACCGGCAGCGCCGCGGCCTGGGCGAGACCGCAGAGGAAGCGGCGCAGGAAGGGCGGCGGCGTGAAGGACAGATCCTCGGCCACGGCGACGCCGCGCTCGTCGAGAAGCGCCGCCATCGCCCGCAAGGTCCGGGCGGCATAGACGTCCTGCAAGGTGATGCCGGCATAGGCCGGGGTCTCGCGTACGATCGAGATGAAGCGCGCCGCCAGCAGCGAGTGGCCGCCGAGATCGATGAAGAAATCGGCCTCCAGCGGCAGGCTCGCCGTGCCGAGCACGCGCTTGGCCGCCTCCAGCAGCGCAGCTTCGGTCGCGTTGCGCGGCGGCTCCTGCTCGCCATCGGCGCTGGGCGCCGTCAGGGGCGCCGCCTTGAGCATCTTGCGGTCGACCTTGCCGGAGACCATGCGCGGCAGGGAGCCTGCCGCCTCGAAATGCGCCGGCACCATATAGGGCGGCAGCTGCTCGCGCAGCGCCGCCCGCAGCACCGGCCCGTCGACCGCGACGCCGGGCTCGGGCACGACGAAGGCGACGAGCCGCTCGATGCCGTCATCGGTCCGTAGAACAACGGCGACCTGCGCCACGCCGGGCTCGTCGGCGAGCTTGGATTCGATCTCGCCGAGCTCGACGCGGAAGCCGCGGATCTTGATCTGGTCGTCGATGCGGCCGTGGAAGACGATGTTGCCGTCGGCATCGAGGCTGACGGCATCGCCCGAACGGTAGAGGACCGGATCGCCCTCGCCCGCGACGCCCGTGAAGGGGTTGGCGATGAACTTCTCGGCCGTCAGCTCCGGCCGGCCGTGATAGCCTTTGGCGACACCGGGGCCGCCGATCAGCAATTCGCCCTGCTCGCCCGGCTGGACGAGGTGCATGTCCTCGCCGACGACGTAAGCCGTGTAGTTCGGGATCGGCTTGCCGATGGTCACGGTCTCGCCGGGCACGACCTCGGCCGCGGTCGCGACCACCGTCGCCTCGGTCGGACCGTAGGTGTTGAGGATGCGTCGGCCGGGCTTCGACCATTTCTGCACGATCGCGGGCGGCAGCGCCTCGCCGCCGAGCAGGATCAGCTTCAGCGAGGGCACGTCGGCCGGCAGGATACCGAGCAGCGTCGGCACGGTGTCGATGATGGTGACGCCGGCCTCGTTCAGGATCGCCGGCAGCTTCTCGGCATCGCCCATCATCTCGGGCGAGGCGACGAACAGCGTCGCGCCGACGAGATAGGGCGTCCAGATCTCCTCCATCGAGAGGTCGAAGGCGACCGAGGCGCCCTGGAAGGCGACATCGTCCGGCCCGAAGCCGTAGAGCGCGTTCCCGGAGCGCAGGAAATGGCAGATGTTGCGGTGGCTGATGACGATCGCCTTCGGCGTGCCCGTCGAGCCCGAGGTATAGATCAGATAGGCGGGGTGCTCGACCGTCAGCCCGGCGGGGCGCGCCGGCGGTTCAACTCCATCGGCATTGCCGGCGAGGCCCTCGGGCGTCCAGACGGCGCGCTCCGTCGCCTCGGCCCGCCCCGCCCAGCCGGTGCAGGTGACGATGCCCTTGGCATCGGCATCGTTCAGACAGGTTGCGATGCGCTCGACCGGCGCCTCGGCATCGAAGGGAATCCAGGCGGCGCCCACCCGGGTGATCGCGATCTGCGCGACCAGCAGGTCGATGCCGCGCGGCATCCACAGGCCGACCATGTCGCCCGGCCCGATGCCGGCGAGTTGCAGGCCGCGCGCCTGCTTGCCAGCGGCAGCCCAGGCCTCGGCGTAGCTCAGCCGGCGTTCGAGATCGGTGAGGGCGGGATGATCGGGACGCGCTGCGACCGTGGCCGCGAAAATCTCGGCCAGAACCTCGTCCCGAATCAGATCGGGCCGCTTCTCGCCGACCAGAATGGCGAGGGTGTTGGCGGCAGCCGCGTCAGACGCCGCGGACAGCTTCGTCATATCGTTCATCGCGCCCCGCTGCGCTGAAAGGCCCGTCGTTGACACCGCGGCAGCCCCTGCCTTCGGCCGTCTGGCGCCTTATCACGCACCTCGTGAAGAAAACCGGAATCGTCGCCCTCGCCTCGCGACCTCCGCGTGAGTCCCCGGCCGGGCAGGCCGCCGCATCACGCCTCTTCGCTAGCATACTCTCCCTGCGGAATCACGCCTGAACCGGCCATGAATGCCGCCAGCCCCGTCGTGATCCAGCCCTGAGCAAACTCAGAGCCAGTCCGCCTTGTTCCCGCTGACGACGAGCAGCTTGCCCTGCCAGATCTCGACCATCGAGGCCTCGCGCGGCGCCACCGCCCCGACCAGCGCCAGAATGGCGCGCGCCACGCCGCCATGGCTGACGATCACCGTCTCGCGCTCGAGTTCCTCCAGAACCGGACGGACGCGCTCGGCCAGCATGCGGTAGCTCTCGCCGCCCGGCGGCACGAAGCCCCATTTGTCGCGCTCGCGCAGATGCGCCTGCTCGCGCTCGGCCTTGCGGATGTCGCGCCAGGTGAAGCCTTCCCACTCGCCGAAGGTCAATTCGCGCAGGCGGTCGTCGATACGGTATTCGCCGACCGGCAGGGCCAGTTCGCGCCGGAGGATATCCATGGTCTCGCGCGCCCGCTGCATCGGCGAGCCGATATAGGGGAGATCGGCATAGGCCGGCTCCAGCGCCTTCAGCCGGTCGGCAGCCTCTGCGGCCTGGCGACGGCCGAGATCGTTCAGCGGAATATCCTGGGCGCCCTGCAGCCTGCCCTCCCGATTCCAGTCGGTTTCGCCATGACGGACGAGGATGAGACGGTGAGGCAGCGAGAGCGGGACCATGCGGGGTTTCTGCACGCTGGCACCGGCACGGTCAAAGCTCTTCCCGGCGCTTTCCGGCGATGGCGACAATCGGCCGCTTTCTGTGGCCGAATTTACACGGGCTGTGTATAGCGCCCTTGCCTCGTCACCAGCGGAACCACATGCCCCCTGCCCTCACCTTGCCAGACGGCCGCAACCTCGCGCTTCCCGCGATGCCGCTCGTCATGGGCATCGTCAACATGACACCCGATTCGTTCTCGGATGGCGGGTTGCTGGCAGATGCCGGGGCGGCGATCGCCCATGGCGTGCGCCTCGCGGCTGAGGGCGCCGCGATCGTCGATGTCGGCGGCGAATCCACGAGGCCCGGCCATGCCGCGGTCGATGCCGCGACCGAGATGGGTCGCGTGCTCCCGGTGATCGCCGGGCTCAAGGCCGAGGTCGACACACCGATCTCGATCGACAGCTACAAGGCCGAGGTGGCGGAAGCGGCGCTCGCGGCCGGGGCCTCGATCGTCAACGACGTCTGGGGCGCCCAGCGCGACCCGCGCATCGCCGAGGTCGCGGCGCGGGCCGGCGCCCCGATCATCCTGATGCACAACCGCGAGGCCATCGACGCCTCGCTCGACATCTTCGACGATGTCCTGCGCTTCCTCGAACGCTCGATCGCGATCGCGACGGAGGCCGGCGTGCCGCCGAGCCAGATCGTGGTCGACCCCGGCATCGGCTTCGGCAAGACGATCAGGCAGAACCTCGACCTGATCCGCCATCTCGATCGCCTCGCCGTGCTCGGCTGCCCGGTCCTGCTCGGCGCCTCCCGGAAATCGACGCTCGGGCGCATCACCGGCCGCGAGGTTCCGGCCGAGCGGCTCGCCGCCAGCATCGCCGCGCATCTCTATGGCGCGTCCCGCGGCGCCGCCATCATCCGCGCCCACGACGTCGCCCCGCATATCGACGCGCTCAAGACCTGGGCCGCCATCGAAGACAGCATGAAAGCAGACCTGTGAGCGAAACCGGCCGCATCCTGATCGAGAAACTCGATATCTACGCCTATCACGGCTTCTTCTCGGAGGAGGAGCGACTCGGCCAGCGCTTCGTGCTCGACCTCGTGCTCGATGCCGACCTGCGCGCCGCCGCCGCCAGCGACCACCTGGCCGACACCGTCGATTACGGCCGTGCGGTCGCCATCGTCGCCGAAGCCTTCACGGCCCGCCGCTACCACCTGCTGGAAGGCGCGGCGCGCGCCGTGGCGCTGGCGATCTTCGACGCCTTCCCCCCTGTCACGAGCGTCGAGGTCACGCTGCGCAAGCCCGCGCCGCCGATCCCGGCGACGCTCGGCTCGGTCGGCATCCAGCTGAGGTTCCAGCGTGAAGGTTGAAGCCGCACTCGCCTTCGGCGGCAATATCGGCGACCCCGTCGCGGCCTTCGCCGCGGCGCTGAAGGGGCTGCGCGAGCATTCCAGCGTGACGCTCGGCCGCCTGTCCTCGATCTATCGCACGCCACCCTGGGGCAAGACCGACCAGCCGGAATTCCTCAACATGGCCGCGCTGGTCAAGACCTCGCTGCAACCAGCGGATCTGCTCGCCTTCTGCCTCGAGCTGGAGCGCGCCGGCGGGCGCGAGCGCCGCGAGCGCTGGGGGCCGCGCACGCTCGATATCGACATCCTGACCTATGGCGATGCGATCATCGACCAGGCGCGCCTGCAGATCCCGCATCCGCGCATCCCCGAGCGCGCCTTCGTGCTGACGCCGCTGGCCGAGATCATGCCGCAGCGCCGGATCGGCGGGCGCAGCGTCACAGAGCTGCTGGCGGCCGCCACCGACGAAACGATCCGCCGCGACGATGTCGCGACGGATCGGTTGAAGGCTCTGCTGACAGACTAGCGCATCGCGCCTGATCGATCAGGCCGGACGGCCGGTCGATCCGAAGCGCGATATCACTCGCCCTTGTCGAGAGAGATATCCGGCGCGGTCGGGACCTTCATGCCGACGACATGGTAGCCCGCGTCGACATGCATGATCTCGCCGGTGATGCCGCGCGACATGTCGGAGACGAGGAAGACCGCGGTCTCGCCGACTTCCTCGATGGTGACCGTGCGGCGCAGCGGCGAGTTGTACTCGTTCCAGCGCAGGATGTAGCGGAAATCGCCGATGCCGGAGGCCGCAAGCGTCTTGATCGGACCGGCCGAGATCGCGTTGACGCGGATCTTCGACGGGCCGAGATCGGCGGCGAGGTACTGCACGCTCGATTCCAGCGCGGCCTTGGCGACGCCCATGACGTTGTAGTGCGGCATCCACTTCTCGGCGCCGTAATAGGTCAGGGTCAGCATGGCGCCGCCATCCGGCATCAGCTTCTCGGCGCGCTGGGTGATCGCCGTGAAGGAATAGCAGGAGATCAGCAGCGACTTCGTGAAGTTCGCCTCGCTGGTCTCGACATAGCGGCCGGTCAACTCGTCCTTGTCGGAGAAGGCGATGCAGTGGACGACGAAGTCGAGCTTGCCCCAGAGCCTCTCGACCTCGGCGAAGACCGCGTCGATCGTGGCGCCGTCGGTGACGTCGCAATGGCCGACGACATGGCCGCCGAGTTCCTTGGCGAGCGGCTCGACCCGCTTCTTCAGCGCATCGCCCTGATAGGTGAAAGCGAGTTCCGCGCCGGCGTCGGCTGCCGCCTTGGCAATGCCCCAGGCGATGGAGCGGTTGTTCGCGACGCCCATCACGAGCCCGCGCTTGCCCTTGAGGAGATTGGCGGTCGGCGAAACGGCGTTGGAATCAGGCATGGGGGACCCGCAGATGAACGATGAGCAGGTCTCTTAGAACAGTCGTAGGAAAACGGGAACCGCTTTGATGCCCGCCTCCACGGCTGAATCATGCATAAGGCCGCGATCCGTGGCCCGCGCGACCCGTTTTCGGCCGCACCGACACCCGAGCCGGCTCAGTTCGCCTCGTCGCGCGCCTTCATCAGGGCGGTCAACTCGGCGTCGCTCGCCGGCATTTCGATGTCGATGGCGACGAAGAGATCGCCGACCGCGCCCTTCTCGCCTTTGAGGCCCTTGCCGCGCAGGCGGAACTGCCGGGCCGTGCCGGTCATCGCCGGGATGTTCATCTCGACGGCGCCGGTCAGCGTCGGCACATGCAGCGGCCCGCCCAGCACCGCCTTGGCAAGCGGCACCGCGACACGGGTTCGCAGGTCGTTGCCGTCGACGATGAAGCGGGAATCCGGCTTGACCTTGATGGTCATCATCACGTCGCCGACCTCGCCCGAGAACGGGTCGGTCTGGCCGAGCCCGCGCAGGCGCATGACCTTGCCGTCGCTCACCCCCTCGGGGATGGTGATCTCGACCTCGCGCCCGCCCGGCAGCTTGACCCGGCGCGTGCCGCCGGTCGCGGCCTGCGCCAGCGTGACTTCCAGCGTGAAGCTCTGCTCCGGCGGCTTCTGCGGCTCGGGCTTGCCACGGGCGCGCCGCCCGGCCTCGCCGAAGAGCGAGGAGAAGATGTCGGAGGCGTCGAAACCGGCATCGCCGCTGGCGCCGCCCGGGCCGCCGCGACCACCGAAGGGATGGCCGCCGCCCTGGCCGAAATTGAACTCGAAGCCGCCGCTGCGCCCGCCGCGGCCGGCGCCCATGCCCTCGAAGCCCTGAAAGCGCGGCTTACCCTCGGCATCGATCTCGCCGCGGTCGAACTGCTTGCGCTTGGCCTCGTCGCCCAGGATCTCATAGGCGGTATTGAGTTCGGAGAACTTGTCCTGCGCCTTTGGATCCTCCCGGTTGCGGTCCGGGTGCAGCTCCTTGGCGCGGCGACGGAAAGCCTTCTTGAGTTCCGCATCGCTCGCGCCGCGGGCGACGCCCAGAACCTGATAGGGATCGCGCATCCAAAACCTCGTTTCCACGCAAAATCGAACGGCCGGCGCCTCAGCCGCCAGCCGCCCGTCTCGCCCTATGTGGGGGCGGTGTGGCGCGTGCGCAACACCTCTTCGAGGTCGTTCTGCACCCGGCGCTTCAACAAGGCAAGCAGCGTGAAAAGCCTCAGCTCAGCCCCTTCCAGGGCCCCATGTCCTTGACCGCCCACTCGCCGCCCGAAGGACGGCAGGCCGTGCCCTGCAGCTTGACCGGGCGGACCTGCGTCTGGACGCTGGCGATGAAGGCCCGGCAAATCTCGTCGGAGCGCAGGAACGGGCCGCCGACCGGGATGAAGGAACCCTTGATACCGCTCTGGGGATTATCCCAGGAAACGGCGGCGCCATTGCCCTGCGGATCGAGCGCCACGCCCATCGCGCCGTCGGCACGGCGCATGTCTTCCGGCCCGAGTTCCGATGCCAGGCTGGCGAACGGGCCGGCGCGATCACCACCGCGCGCAGGCAGAACCGCCGAGGTCGTCATCGCCGAGGCCGCGACCTCGTCCTCGCTCTTGCTCGACAGGCTCAGAATCGGGAAGGACACCGAGCAGCCGGCGCTGATCAGCCCCAGCAGCATCGCGGCAGCCAGCGGGCGCATGGGGGCTGCGCAACGGTTGAGGCTTTGGAACGCCCCCGCCCCTGCCCTATATAGACCAGCCGACTGAACCCGGATCACTTTTGCGCTCGCCCAACGCCCACTCTCACTACCCGAGGATTAGAACGTGCAACCGTTAACGAGCGGTGACTTCACCGAGGAAAACGAGCCTTTCGCCTTGTTCCAGAAGTGGTTGGACGAAGCGACGAAATCCGAGCCGAACGATCCGACCGGCATGGCGCTCTCGACGGTCGATGCCGAGGGCATGCCCAACAGCCGCATGGTGCTGCTCAAGGGCCATGATCCCGATGGCTTCGTGTTCTACACCAACACCGAAAGCCAGAAGGGCCAGGAACTGCTCGGCCAGCCCAAGGCGGCCGCGCTGTTCCACTGGAAGAGCCTGCGCCGGCAGATCCGCATCCGTGGTTCGGTCGCGCTGGTGAGCGACGCCGAATCGGATGCCTATTTCCAGTCCCGCCCGCGCGACAGCCGCATCGGCGCCTGGGCCTCGCAGCAGTCACGCCCGCTGGAGAGCCGCTTCGCGCTGGAGAAGGCGGTGGCGAGCTACACGCTGAAATTCGGCATCGGCGAGATTCCGCGTCCGCCCTACTGGCGCGGCTTCCGCATCAACCCGACCTATATCGAGTTCTGGCGCGACGGCGCCTTCCGCCTGCATGACCGCATCATCTTCCGGCGCGCCGCTACTGGCGACGCATGGACCAAGACGCGCTTCTACCCCTGAGGACACCTGCCCCATGGCGATGCCCAAGTTCGATTTTCCGAAGACCGAACCGGGCAAGCGCCCGGTCATGCTGCTGACCGGGGCGAGCCGCGGCATCGGCCATGCCACGGTGATGCAGTTCGCCATGGCGGGCTGGCGCATCCTGTCCTGCTCGCGCCAGGCCTTCTCCGACAAATGCCCCTGGCCGTCGGGCGCCGACGACCATGTCCAGATCGACCTCGGCGATCCCGAGGACACGATGCGCGGCATCGCCGAGATCAAGAAGCGGCTGGCCATCGAAGGCGGCAAGCTGCACGCGCTCGTCAACAATGCCGGCATCTCGCCGAAGGGGCGCAACGGCGAGCGGCTCGGCGCCGCAACCACCTCCTTCAACGACTGGCACAAGGTCTTCCAGGTCAATTTCTTCGCGCCGATCATGCTGGCGCGCGGCCTGCTCGACGAACTCACCGCCGCCAAGGGCGCGATCGTCAACGTCTCCTCGATCGCGGGCTCGCGCGTCCATCCCTTCGCCGGGGCGGCCTATGCGACCTCGAAGGCGGCGCTCGCCAGCCTGACCCGCGAGATGGCCGCCGATTTCGGCCCGCTCGGCGTGCGCGTCAACGCGATCTCGCCCGGCGAGATCGACACCTCGATCCTGTCGCCCGGCACCGAGAAGATCGTCGCGACCCTGCCGATGCAGCGCCTCGGCAGGCCCGACGAGGTCGCCAAGGCGATCTACTTCCTGTGCACGGACGCGTCGAGCTACGTCACAGGCTCGGAGCTGCACATCAATGGCGGGCAGCACGTTTGATGCGTGAGCCGCTGGCATGAGCGAGGATGGCGGCCAGGTCATCCGCTTCCCCACGCCCGGCCGGGCGGCCGCACGGCCGGTTCTGGCGGCCTCTGTCGCCGTCTTCCGCGACGGGAAAGTTCTGCTGGCTACCAGGACGAAACCGCCAGCCGATCAACTCTGGTCGCTGCCCGGCGGCAAGGTCGAAGCCGGCGAGACGCTTGAAGAGGCGGCCCTGCGCGAGCTGGAGGAGGAGGTCGGCGTCGCCGCTCGCATCCTCGGCTTCAACCGTCATGTCGAGATCTTCGGCCGCGATGCCAAGGGCGCTGTGACCCATCATTTCGTCGTCGCCTCCTTCGTCGGCGAATGGCTCTCCGGCGAGCCGCGCACGGGGCCGGAAGCCGGAGCGGTGATGTGGGCCGATCCGCTCAAGCTCGGCGGCCTCGCGACCACGCGCGAACTCGGCGACGTGCTGCGGCGCGCCCATCAGCTCTTCGCGGCCGGAGCGCCCTCCTCATGATCGCCCGGCTTCGCTATCCGGCGCTTCTGGCCGCCCTGCTCCTGCTGCCGATCACGGCGGAAGCGCAGCAGCGGCCCCAGCAGCCGGCCGCGAAGCCGCCCGCGACCAAGCCCGCCGAGCAGCCGGCGGCTGAACCTGCTGCCCCGCCCTATGAGCCGCAACTCCTGCAACTCTCCGAGATCATGGGCTCGCTCGCCTATCTCAGGACGCTCTGCGGTGGCCGCGAGGCACAGGACTGGCGCACGCGGATGGCGGCGCTGATCGAGGCGGAAGGCCGGACGCCGCAGCGCCGCGACCGGTTAACCGCAGCCTTCAATCGCGGCTTCAAGGCCTATTCCCTGACGCATCGCTCCTGTACCGAGGCGAGCCAGGAAGCCGCCTCGCGCCTCGCCGCCGAGGGTGAGGCGCTGTCGCGGGCGCTCGCCGGGCGCTATGGCGGATAGGCAACAGCTGTTGCCCTAAGGCTTCTTCCACCGGATTTTCCCGGTCGCGTTAACCTTTCTTAAACTGCGCGGTAGCGTGCCGCTCTGGCACGGCCTATGTCTTGAGCATCGCCCAACCGTCGCGATCCGGGGCAGAAGCGCCGCGATTCGCGTCAGACAGAAGGCCTAGAGTCCCGTTTCGATGCCGATCCAGCCAGACGACACGATGCTCGACCCGAATCTCGCCGAGGACCATGGCGACGTCCGCCGCGTGGCCTATGGCTATGTCGAGGACGCCTTCAACGAAGCCCAGCAGGACGGGCTCGATCCCGACGCCATGGCCCATGCCGCCCTGTTCGCGGCCCTGCGCACGCTGGTCGAGACCTATGGCGAGGACGCGACCGCGACCTTCGCCGAGACATTGGCCGACAAGGTCCGCTGCGGCGCCTTCACCTGCGGCACGCGGCACTGAACTGACGGATCAGGGCGCCGTCGCCGACTGCGCCCGTATTGTTTCGATGATCCGCAGGACGGCCGCGCTTTCGCCGAGAGGCATCTCCGCGCAAGCGACTTTTCCCGCACGAATCGCCGCCATCGCCGCTTCCGCCTGGAATTGAAGGCCGTTGCCGGCGAAGGCGTAGCCCTCGCTGACCCGCCCTGACCGAGGCATACGGTCTAGCAGGCGCGCCACGCCCCCCGCTCCGCGCTCATAGGCTGCCACTGCACGGCCGGCTTCGGCATACCAGCTCAATCGCTGGGCCTTCAGGAACGGCGCCTCGAAGATCATTCCGCCGCGCTCGCCCTCGACCAGCAGCCGGTTCGTGCCGTCCCGGTCGAAGCCGCAGGACAGCTCTGCGATCGCAGCCGGATAATCCAGCCGGAAACTGCTGCGCCGGTCGACACCGGTTCCGGCCGCAAGCCAGCTTCCGCCTACGGCCGTTGGCTCACCCAGCAGATGCAGGGCCAGCGACAACGGATAGACGCCGAGATCGAAGGCAGCGCCGCCGCCCAGGGCCGGATCGAAGAAGCGGCTGCCCGGCTCCTCGGGATGGAGATAGGAGAGATCGGCGCTGATGCGCCGGACCTTGCCGATGCGGCCCGCGGCGATCTGCTCGCGCGCCCGACGCACCGCCGGCAGGAAGCGGCTCCAGAGCGCCTCCATCGCGAAGACGCCATGCTCGCCTGCCGCCCGCGCGATCGCCTCGACATCGGCGCTTGCCAACGCGATCGGCTTCTCGATCAGGACGGGCTTGCCGGCGGCGATGGCTTTGAGCGCCTGCGCGGCATGGAGATGGTTGGGCGTCGCGATATAGACCGCCTCGATCGCCGGATCGGCGATGAAGGCGGCCTCGTCGTCATAGGCCCTCGCCTCACCGAAACGCGCGGCGAAGCTCTGCGCCTTCTCCAGCGACCGTGAATGCACGGCCGCGACACGCGCCTGCGGCAACAGGCCGAGATCGGAAGCGAAGAGCCCGGCGATGGCGCCGGTGCCCATGATCCCCCAGCCGAATGGCTTGTCCTGCGCCAAGCGCCCCTCCCTCGCTGGCGACGAGCGATAGCGGAGGGGCGTTAAGGCCGGGTGAGCGCGACGTCGTTTGCCTCGTCCGCGGTCCGCAAAAACACGCCGTCATCCCGGGCTTGTCCCGGGATCCATCGAAAGGCGCTGCGCTCTACGATGGATCCCGGAGCTCCGCTGCGCTCCGTCCGGGATGACACCATGGTTCCCAGCGAATCCGGCAGCGTCACACCGCCAGCGCGAAGCCGTCCTTGCGGTGGTCGGAGGCGCCGAACATCACGCCGCGCTTGTGGTCGACCCAGATCGCCTGGCAGCCGCCGAGCGGCTCCTCGGACCAGACCACGTCATGGCCGCGCGCCTTCAAGTCGGCGGCGATGCTGGCGGGGATCGTCGTCTCCAGCGAGAGCTTGCCGTCATAGGCGAAGCTGCGCGGCGCATCCGAGGCCTGCTGCGGGTCGAAACCGCGGTCGAGGATGCCGGAGAGGAAATGGACATGGCCGGTCGACTGGTACTGGCCGCCCATCACACCGAACGGCATGATCGGCTTGCCGTCCTTGGCGAGCATGCCCGGAATGATCGTGTGGAACGGGCGCTTGCGCGGGGCGATGGCGTTGGGATGGCCCTCGATCAGGCGGAAGCCCGAGCCGCGGTTCTGCAGCATGACGCCGGCCTTGGCCGCGTAGATGCCGCTGCCGAAGGCGGAGAACAGCGAGTTGATGAAGGAGACCATGTTGCCCTTCCCGTCGACGACGCAGAGATAGATCGTGTCCTTGTGCAGGGGCATGTCGAAGACTTCGGGCGCCGCCGCTTTCTCCAGGCTGATCTGCTGGCGGATGCGGCCGACGAACTGGTCGGAGAGGAAGGCTTCCGTGTCGAAGGGGCTGACAGCCGGGTCGGCGACCAGCGCGTCGCGCTGGCGATAGGCGGCCTTGCTGGCCTCGGCGAGCAGATGGATGCGGTCGGCCTCGCCGAGCTTCCCGTCCTTCATGTCGAAGCCTTCGAGGATGCGCGCGATCAGCAGCGCCGCGATGCCCTGGCCGTTCGGCGGGCATTCCCAGAGGCGGTGGCCGCGATAATCGGCGCCGATCGGATCGACATAATCCGGCTTCGAGGCGGCGAAATCCTCGAGACTGATCAGGCTGCCGGCTGCGTTCAGCACGGAGACCATGTCCTGAGCCAGCTCGCCCTCGTAGAAGGCCGAGCGGCCCTCACGGGCGATGCGGCGCAGCATGTTGCCGAGCGCGGGATGGACCATCTTGTCACCGACGGCCGGGGGATTGCCGCCCGGCAGATAGACGGCATTGCCGAGGCCGTGCTTCTCGATGCGGCCACGCGCCTTGGCCCAGTCGAGCGCGACGCGCGGCGTCACCACGAAGCCTTCCTCGGCGGCGCGGATCGCGGGCGCGAAGATCTCGTCCAGGCTCTTGCTGCCATGGTCGGCGACAAGGCGGCACCAGGCGTCGATGGCGCCGGGCACCGTGACGGCGTGGGGCGAATCCGCCGCGATCGCAGTCATGCCCTGACCGAGGAACCAGCCGAGCTCGGCCTTGGCGGCCGAGCGGCCCGAGCCGTTGATCGCGACCATCTTGCCATTGGCCGGGGCATAGATCGCGAAGCAGTCGCCGCCGATACCGGTCATGTGCGGATCGACCACCGCCTGGACGGCGACGGCCGCTATTGCCGCGTCGATGGCGTTGCCGCCATTGCGCAGGATTTCGACTGCGGCCAACGTCGAGGCCGGATGCGAAGTCGCCGCCATGCCGCGATCGCCGACCGCAACCGGGCGGCCCGGCACCATGAAATCGCGATTGCCCCAGCTCATGCTCGTCTCCACCTCTGCGGCACCTTCGCTGCGCGGCGCCTTGTTTCGCTCACCGCTTTGACGCGCCGGCCATAGACTTGGCAATCCCGCCAAGCGCATGGCCGACACCACCGACCCCTCGCCGCACGCAACTGTCGCGGTTGACATCCCGGCATGGAGGACTATCGCCGCGTCCGAAGGACGGGCCGGCCATGCAAGACTACATCCGCAAGATCATCGGGGCGCGCGTCTATGACGTTGCGATCGAAAGCCCGCTCGATCCGCTGCCGCGGCTCTCCGCCCGGATCGGCGGCAGCGCGCTGCTGAAGCGCGAGGACCTGCAGCCGGTCTTCTCGTTCAAGCTGCGCGGCGCCTACAACAAGATCGCCGGGCTCGCGCAGGTCGAGGCCGAGCGCGGCGTGATCTGCGCCTCCGCCGGCAATCACGCGCAGGGCGTGGCGCTGGCGGCAAAGAAGCTCGGCATCAAGGCGACCATCGTGATGCCGCGCACCACACCCGACATCAAGGTTCAGGCGGTGCGCAGCCTCGGCGGGCGCGTCGTGCTCCACGGCGAGAATTTCGACGAGGCGCATAGTCATGCCCGCAAGCTGGAAGCCGAGAAGGGGCTAACCTTCGTCCACCCCTATGACGACCCTGACGTCATCGCTGGCCAGGGCACCGTCGGCATGGAAATCCTGCGTCAGCATTCCGAGCCGATCGAGGCGATCTTCGTGCCGATCGGCGGCGGCGGGCTCGCGGCCGGCGTCGCGGTCTACGCAAAATTCCTGCGGCCCGAGATCAAGGTGATCGGGGTCGAGCCCGAGGACGCCGCATCGATGGCCGGCGCCATTGCAGCGGGCAAACGCGTCGTGCTCGATCAGGTCGGGCTCTTCGCCGACGGCGTCGCCGTACGTCAGGCGGGCGAGGAGACGTTCAGGCTCTGCCGCGAGCTGCTCGACGAGGTCGTCACCGTCTCGACCGACGAGATCTGCGCTGCGGTGAAGGACATCTTCGAGGACACCCGAGCCATCGCCGAGCCTTCGGGCGCGGTCAGCCTCGCGGGCCTCAAGGCCTATGCGGTGCGCGAAGCGAAGCGAACGGGCGCGCTGATCGCGATCAACAGCGGCGCCAACATGAATTTCGACCGGCTGCGCCATATCGCCGAGCGGGCCGAGATCGGCGAGCATCGCGAGGCGTTGCTGGCGGTGACCATCCCGGAGAAGCCCGGCGCCTATCGCGCCTTCATCGAATTGCTCGGCCGGCGCGCCATCACCGAGTTCAACTACCGCTATTCCGACCCCAGGGCCGCCCGCATCTTCGTCGGCGTGCAGTTGTCCGAGGGCGATGCCGAGAAGCGCCAGATCATCGCGATGCTCTCGGAACACGGCTATCCCGTGCTCGACATGAGCGACAATGAGCTCGCCAAGCTGCATATCCGCTACATGGTCGGCGGCAAGGCGCCGGGGCTCGGCGACGAACTGATCTTCCGCTTCCAGTTCCCGGAGCGGCCGGGCGCGCTACTGAAATTCCTCAACAGCCTCTCGGCCGACTGGAACATCTCGCTGTTCCATTACCGCAACCACGGCGCCGATTACGGCCGCATCCTCGCCGGCATCCAGATCCCGCCGGCCCAGCGCGGCCAGCTCGCCAAGCGGCTCGATGCGCTCGGCTATCCCTATTGGAGTGAGAGCGACAACCCGGCCTACCTCTCGTTCCTGGCGGAGATGCCGTCGGCGTGAATCCGCGTAGGATGGAAGCATGACGCTCGAACAGCTTCGCATCTTCGTCGCCGTCGCCGAACGGGAGCACCTGACGCAAGGCGCCCGCGTCCTCAATCTCACGCAGTCGGCGGTAAGCTCCGCGATCACCACGCTGGAGGCGCGCTATGCGACGAAGCTGTTCGACCGGATCGGCCGGCGCATCGCCCTGACCGAAGCCGGCAAGCTCTTCCTGATCGAGGCCCGTGCCGTGCTGGCGCGCGCAGCGGCGGCCGAAGCGGTGCTGTCCGATCTTTCCGGACTGGCGCGCGGCTCGCTCGCGCTGATGGCGAGCCAGACCGTCGCGAACTACTGGCTGCCGCCGCTGATCCAGCGCTTCCGCCGCGAGCACCCCGGCATCACCGTCTCGCTCGCGATCGGGAACACGGAGACGGTGAGTGCCGCCATCCGTGACGGCGTGGCCGATCTCGGCTTCATCGAAGGCGAGATCGACGACCCGGCTCTGGCCATGACGGCGGTGGATGAAGACGAACTCGTCATCGTCGTGCCGACCGGCCATCCCTGGACAAAGACCGTCCCCCCAGCCCAAGAGCTGTCGCAAGGTGCCTGGGTCCTGCGCGAAGCGGGCTCGGGGACGCGAGCGATGTTCGAGGCGGCACTGCCGGCATTCGGCCTCGCCGCGAACGATCTCACCGTAGCGCTGGAACTGCCGTCCAACGAGGCGATCTGCGCCGCCGTCGCCTCCGGCGCAGGCGCGACCGCGATCTCGCGGCTCGTCGCAGCCAATGCCATCGCCGCCGGGCGCCTCGCCACGGTGGCGCTGCCGCTGCCGAAGCGCCGCTTCCTCGCCTTGCGCCACAAGGAACGCTACCTCGCCAAAGCGGCGGCGGCGTTCCTCGCGCTCAGTCAGGCTGGCTGACGCTCAGGCCGCGGCGGCGGCGCCCGGCGCGGCGCGCATCAGCATGCCGAACAGATCACGGGAATCGTCGGGGTCGGCGATCAGGTCGAGATCGACATAGGTGCCGGCCTCGCGGATGCGCTCATAGACATAGCGCAGCGCCGAAAAATCCTCGATCGCGAAGCCGACCGAGTCGAACATGGTGATCTGGCTGTTATCAGTGCGACCCTGAGCCGTGCCAGCAATGACCTTCCAGAGCTCCTCGACCGGATGGTCGGCGTCGAGCTGCTGGATATCGCCCTCGATGCGGGTCTGCGGGGGATATTCGACGAAGATCGACGAGCGCAGCAGCACGTCGCGATGGATCTCGGTCTTGCCGGGGCAGTCGCCGCCGACCGCGTTGATATGGATGCCGGCGCCGACCATGTTGTCGGTCAAGATCGTCGCGTATTGCTTGTCGGCCGTGACGGTGGTGACGATCCCGGCACCCTCGACCGCTTCCATCGCGGTGGCGCAGCGGGTGATCCTGAAGCCGTGGCGCGCAAGATTGCGGGCGCATTTCTCGGTCGCGGCGGGATCGACATCGTAAAGGCGCAAGTTCTCGATACCGAGGATCGCGCGGAAGGCGAAAGCCTGGAACTCGGACTGCGCGCCATTGCCGATGATCGCCATGGTCGACGCGTTCTTCGGGGCGAGATGCTTCGCCGCCACCGCCGACATTGCCGCCGTGCGTAGCGCGGTCAGGATGGTCATCTCGGAGAGCAGGACGGGATAGCCGGTCGCGACATCCGAGAGCAGGCCGAAGGCCGTGACCGTCTGCAGGCCGGCCTTCATGTTCTTCGGGTGGCCGTTGACGTATTTGAAGCCGTAGAGCTTGCCGTCGCTGGTCGGCATCAGTTCGATCACGCCTTCGAGGCTATGCGAGGCGATGCGCGGGGTCTTGTCGAAGATTTCCCAGCGCCGGAAATCATCCTCGATGTAACCCGCGATCTCGGACAGCATCCGCTCGATACCGATCGCATGGACCAGCTTCATCATGTGGTCGACGCTGACGAAAGGCACGACGTTGAGCTGCTGAATCATGTTTCCCCGCGCTGTTCTCGTTGAAGGAGCGATTGTCCCTGTTTTCGGCGGCAGGCGATAGAAGCCAAAATGACCAGATCGGGACCAAGATTGATCGATATGGCAAAGTCATCTATCCATTTCGGACAATGGACGATCTCGACCGCAAGCTCATCACCCTGCTGCGCCATGACGGGCGCCGCAGCATCTCGGACCTCGCCGCCGATCTCGGCCTGACGCGGGCGACGGTGCGGGCGCGGCTGGAGAAGCTGGAGCAATCCGGCGAGATCATCGGCTTCACGGTGATCCTGCGCTCGGATGCGATCGACCTGCCCGTGCGCGGCATCACCATGATCGAGATCGCGGGCCAGGCGGCGGATTCGGTGATCGACGCGCTCTCCGGCTTCACCGAGGTCTCCAGCATCCACACCACCAACGGCAACTGGGACCTCGTGGTCGAGCTCGGCACCTCCGACCTGATCGCCTTCGACCAGGTGCTCCGCCGCATCCGCATGATCCCCGGCGTCACCAACAGCGAGACCAGCCTGCTGCTGGCGACGCCGCGCAGCGTCAAGGCGCGGCTCTGAGCGGACTCAACCTCCATCGTCGTCCCGGGCGTAGCGAAGCGTAGACCCGGGATCCATTCCGGAGCCTTTCCAAATGGGGTTCCGGAATGGATCCCGGATCGGCGCCGCTAACGCGGCTTGTCCGGGATGACGCCGAGGATCAGGCGAAAGTCGCCCCCACCACATGCCCACAAGAAGCGCCGCTGCATGGCGGCCATCCGCAAACGCGGCGCAGCGCCCCGTGACAGGCGCGCATCCGCCCCCTAACGTTGTGCTCCGTCGGATAAAGCGTTGGTGGCGGCCGGCGATGCATGATCGCGCAAGGCCGCCCGCTCGCGTCGGACACCCACAGTTCCCGCTCGGGGCATCGATATCCGGCCGCTTCCGGCAGGTTGTCCGCGCCCCCGAGCCAAGACTAAGGCAGGAGACCAGACCATGGCGCATGAGCTCGAATTCTATATCGATGGCCAGTGGGTGAAGCCGTCCGGCAACCGCACGCTCGGCGTGATCGATCCGTCGAACGAAGAGGTCTTCGCCACCATCGCGCTCGGCGAGCAGGCCGATGTCGACAAGGCCGTCGCCGCGGCCCGCGCCGCGTTCCCGGCTTTCGCCAAGACCTCGAAGGCCGAGCGCCTGGCGCTGATGCGCCGCCTCGCCGAGGCCTACAAGAAGCGCTACGACGACATCGCCAATATCCTGTCGCGCGAGATGGGCGCGCCGAAGGAGCTGGCGCACCGCGCGCAGGCCGCGATGGGCACCGCCCATCTCGCCAAGATGATCGAGACCCTCGAAAACTTCGAGTTCGAGGAGCTGCGCGGCACCACCTTGATCGCCAAGGAGCCGATCGGCGTCGTCGGCATGATCACGCCGTGGAACTGGCCGCTCAACCAGATCATGTGCAAGGTCGCGCCCGCGCTCGCCGCCGGCTGCACCATGGTGCTGAAGCCCTCCGAGATCGCCCCGCTCAACGCCATCATCTTCGCCGAGGCGATGGAAGAGGCCGGCGTGCCGAAGGGCGTGTTCAACCTCGTCAACGGCGACGGCCCGACGGTCGGCGAAGCCATCTCGCGCCATCCGGGCGTCGACATGGTCTCCTTCACCGGCTCGACGCGGGCCGGCATCCTCGTCGCCAAGGCGGCTGCGGACACCGTCAAGCGCGTGCATCAGGAGCTCGGCGGCAAGTCGGCCAACATCATCCTGGACGACGCCGACCTGAAGAAGTCGGTGAAGCTCGGCGTCGAGAGCGTGATGCGCAACTCGGGCCAGTCCTGCAACGCGCCGACCCGGATGTTCGTGCCGGAGAAGCTGCATGAGGAGGCGCTCGCCATCGCCAAGCAGGTGGCAGAGCCTCTCAAGGTCGGCGCTCCCTCGGCGGATGGCGTCTTCCTCGGCCCGGTCGTCAGCGAGGTCCAGTACGAGAAGATCCAGCGCCTGATCGAGGCCGGCATCAAGGAAGGCGCGACGCTGGTCACCGGCGGCACGGGCCGTCCGGAAGGCCTGAACCGCGGCTACTATGTTCGCCCGACCGTATTCGGCGGCGTGACCGACGACATGACCATCGCCCGCGAGGAGATCTTCGGCCCCGTGCTGTCGATCCTGCCCTACAAGAGCGACGACGAGGTGGTCTCGCGCGCCAACGACACGCCCTACGGCCTTGCCTCCTACGTTCAGTCCGGCTCGCAGGAGCGCGCTCGCGGCATCGCGGCACAGATGCGCTCGGGCAATGTCTACATCAACTATCCGGCCTGGGACGCCGGCGCGCCGTTCGGCGGCTACAAGCAGTCCGGCAACGGCCGCGAATATGCCGATTTCGGCCTCGAGGAGTTCCTCGAGATCAAGGGCACGGTCGGTTACGCCGCGGCCTGAGGCAGCGCGCCCGATCGTCTAACAAGGGCGCTTTCCGTCATGGTCGGGCTTGTCCCGACCATCCACGTCTTCGCTGGTCAAAGGCCATGTTCAAGACGTGGATGCTCGCCACAAGGGCGGGCATGACGGCGAGGGTCCAGCGACAAAGAGGCCCGGTGGACCCAACGCCACCGGGCCTTCATTTCATGCCCCGTTTCAATCGATTGAGAGGCTTGAGCCATGGTCAATCCGAACCGCTATGACGCGATGCGCTATAACCGCTGCGGCCTCAGTGGATTGCAGCTCCCGGCGCTCTCGCTCGGCCTCTGGCAGAATTTCGGCGAGACCGGCAGCCACGCCAACATGCGCGAGATCTGCCGCACGGCCTTCGATCTCGGCATCACTCATTTCGACCTCGCCAATAATTACGGCCCGCCGCCCGGCTCGGCCGAGACCGCCTTCGGCGAAATCCTCGGCCAGGATTTCGCGGGTTATCGCGACGAGTTGGTGATCTCGACCAAGGCCGGCTACCGGATGTGGCCCGGCCCCTATGGCGAGTGGGGCAGCCGCAAATACCTGATCTCCAGCCTCGATCAGAGCCTGAAGCGGATGAAGCTCGACTATGTCGACATCTTCTATTCGCATCGCTTCGACCCGAACACGCCGCTGGAAGAAACGATGGGTGCGCTCGACTCGATCGTGCGCCAGGGCAAGGCGCTCTATGTCGGCCTGTCCTCCTACAACGCCAAGCGGACGCAGGAGGCGGTGGCGATCCTGCGCCGGCTCGGCACGCCCTGCCTGATCCACCAGCCAAGCTATTCGATGCTCAATCGCTGGATCGAGCAGGACGGTTTGCTCGACACGCTCGACGCCGAGGGCATCGGCTCGATCGTGTTCTCGCCGCTGGCGCAGGGCATGCTGACCGACAAGTACCTGAAGGGCGTGCCCGCCGGCAGCCGCGCCGACAAGAAGGCGCCCTCCTTCCGCGACGGCTTCCTGAGCGAGGCCAATCTCAGAAGCATCGCCGCGCTGAACGAGATCGCGGCGGCGCGCGGCCAGAGCCTCGCCCAGATGGCGATCGCCTGGGTGCTGCGTGGCGGCCGCGTCACCTCGGCTCTGATCGGCGCGAGCCGGCCGGAGCAGGTGAGCGATTGCGTCGCGGCGCTGAAGAACCCCGAATTCTCGGCGGAAGAGCTGGCAGCGATCGACCGGCATGCCGTCGATGGCGGGATCAATATCTGGGCGGCTTCGGCGGAGCGGTAGAAGGCCTTCCCACCATTCCGCAGTCATCCCGGGCGACCGAAGGGAGACCCGGGATCCAGTCCGGAACGATTCAGGCATGGATCCCGGATCGGCGCCGCTTCGCTGCTTGTCCGGGATGACGGCCGGTGAGAGCTGCGCCTAATCCTCCTCCGGCACCGCCGCGATCGGCAGCGCGCTGGAGCGCTTCACCTGACCGAGCGCAAAGCTCGACTCGATTGAAGCGACCCCGTCGAGGCGGGTGAGCTTGTCCTTGAGGAAGCGCTCATAGGCCGGCAGATCGCGCACGACGATGCGCAAGAGATAGTCGCGCTGGCCGGTCATCAGGTAGCAGTCGACCACCTCGGGCCAGCGCGCCACCGCCTGCGAGAAGCGGTCGAGCTCGTCCTCGCGCTGGCGCTCCAGCTTGATCGAGACGAAGACGCTGATCGGCAGGCCGACCTTGGTCTGGTCGATGATCGCGGCATAGCCGGTGATGACGCCGGCCTCCTCCAGGATGCGGATGCGCCGGGCGCAGGGCGAGGCGGAGAGCCCGACCCGCTCGGCCAGATCCTGCACCGAGAGGCGCGAATTGATCTGCAATTCCGCGATGATCTTGCGGTCGAGCGCATCGAGGCGCAGGCGTGCCATGCCCTGTCTCCGGTCCCGGCTGAGATCGCTCTATGACAGGAGAGATCGCCCGCCACCACCGGCATCTCCGCGAAAACGGATGGCAGCGACGGCATGGCACTGGCGCGGAGGGGAAGACCGCGCTATGCGATACCTACAATCCAACGAATGTATGGAAATCAGACTTGGCGATGGCCGATAGCGATGACGCGCTCCACTGGACCGGCCAACTCAATCCGGCGGCGGGGCCGCGCTATCTGCAGATCGTCGCGCAGCTCGAACAGGCTGTCGCGAACGGGCTGCTCCGGCCGGGCGATCGCCTGCCGCCGCAGCGGCGACTGGCCGATCATCTCGCGGTCGACCTCACCACCGTGACGCGCGCCTTCGGCGAAGCGCGTGAGCGTGGGCTGATCGATGCAGTGACGGGGCGCGGCTCCTTCATCTCGGCCAGGCAGGAGCAGGAAGGCCCGCCGCTCGATCTCAGCATGACCATCCCGCCAGCGCCGAAAGGCCTGCGGCTGGGCGAGCTGATGCAGCGGGGCCTCGCCGAGATCCTGGCCCGCAGCGATGTCGACCAGTTGATGAACTATCATGGCGGGGCCGGCTCGCTCGCAGAGCGTGCGGCCGGCGCTGCCTGGCTCGCGCCGCTGATCGGCTCAATCACGCCGCAGCGCATTGCCGTGGTTTCAGGGGCCCAGACCGGGCTCAACACCCTGCTCTCGCTGCTAGCCGGGCCCGGCGAGGCGATCCTGATGGAGCCATTGACCTATCCCGGCCTGATCGGCGCGGCGCGACAGCATGGGCTCGCATTGGCTCCGGTCGCGAGCGATGAGAACGGCCCGTTGCCCGACGCGCTTGACGAGACCGCCAGCCGCTTTGGTGCGAAGCTGTTTGCGTTGACGCCGACGCTGCAGAATCCAACCTGCATCACCATCCCCGAAAGGCGCCGGCAAGACCTCCTCGCCGTCGCCCGGCGACGCGACCTCACCCTGATCGAGGACGATCCCTACAGCCTGCTCGCCGGCGATGCGCCCGTGCCGCTGGCCGCACTGGCGCCGGAGCGGACATGGCATGTCGCAACCCTGTCGAAAGTGCTGACGCCCGGCCTGCGCACGGCTTTCGTGGTGATGCCCGACGGGGCCGACAGCGCGCCGTTCCTCGCCGCATTGCGGGCGACAGCGCTGATGCCCGCTCCCCTGATGACGGCACTCGCCGCGCATTGGATCAGGATCGGCGCAGCCAAGGACCTGCTGGATGGTGTGAGACGCGAGGCAGCCGAGCGGCAATTGCTGGCGCGGGACATCCTACCCGTGACGATGCTGGGCCATCCGCATGCGCTGCATGTCTGGCAGCCGCTGCCCGCGCATTGGGAGCGAAACCGATTGATCGAACGCGCCCGCGAGGCCGGGCTCGGCGTGATGGCCGCCGATGCCTTCAACACGGGCGACGTGGCACCGGATGCGATCCGGGTCGCGCTCGGGGCCATTCCCGAGCGGGCGAGACTGGCGGCAGCGCTCGGCCTGCTCGCGGGGCTGATCCGCGACGAAGGCTGAGCGCGACGGGCCGCCTCAGTTCGAGGCGACCGGCTTCTCCTGCGGCACCGGGCGGGCGAGCCGGCCTTCCTCGGCCTTGTGGAAATATTGCGAGGCGATCAGCCAGCCCTTGAGCGGCTGCAAGGGCGGGATGCAGGTGATCAGGATCAACGGCAATGTCGTGACCAGATGCACCCAGGTCGGCGGGTTGTAGGACAGCTCCAGCCAAAGCGGGAAAGCCGCGGCCGGGATGCAGACGAACATCATCACGAAGAAGGCTGGTCCATCCGCGGGATCGGCGAAGGAATAATCCAGGCCGCAATTCTCGCATTTCGGCTTCAGCTTCAGGAAGCTCTCGAACATCTTGCCCTGCCCGCAGCGCGGGCAGCGGCCGCGCAGGCCGGTCTTGAGCGGAGAGAGTGGCGGCCAGTGCTCGCCGGACATGGAATGTCTCCTCGGGACGGCGCCGTTCGTTCGGCGTCGTCCTTCAGATCGCGCTCGATGCAGACAATGTCAAGATTGTATGCATCATAGCCGGCTGCCTGCGCGGATCGGTCGCGGAGTGCTGCTACCTGTTAGAACCAAACGCGGGTCATCCCGGGCGACTGAAGGGAGACCCGGGATCCATGCCTGAACCTCTGTCGGAAGCGCTCCGGAATGGATCCCGGCTCTTCGCTGCGCTACGGCCGGGATGACACGCGCCTTTTCCTGGGGCAGAGCGCCGGGCCCACTCAGATATGCAGTGCGTGGCCGAGCGCCTTCATCGCCGCTTCCGGGAAGGCCTCGCCCAGTGTCGGATGGGCGTGGATCGTGCCGGCGATGTCCTGCAGCGTCGCGCCCATCTCGATGGCGAGCCCGAAGGCGGCCGAGAGTTCCGAGACGCCCTGCCCGACCGCCTGGATGCCGAGCACCAGGTCGCTGCCGGCCTGCGCGACGACGCGGACGAAGCCGGCTTCGCCATGGCGGGTCATCGCCCGGCCGTTGGCGGCGAAGGGGAACTGGCCGATTTTGAGTTCATGGCCGGCACGCTTGGCCTCCTCGGGCGACAGGCCGACCGAGACGATCTCGGGATCGGTGAAGCAGATCGCCGCAATGCCGCGCTTGTCCCAGGCCCGCGGCAGGCCGGCGACGATCTCCGCCACCATCTCGCCCTGCGCCATGGCGCGATGCGCCAGCATGGGCTCGCCGGTGACGTCGCCGATGGCGTAGATGCCGCGCATCGCGGTCTCGCAGCGCTCGCCGATGCGGATGAAGCGACCGTCCATATCGAGCACGAGGTTTTCGAGGCCGAGGCCATCCGTAACCGGCTTGCGGCCGACCGTGACCAGGATCTTGTCGGCCGGCAGGCTGCGCTCCTTGCCATCGGCCGTCTCGATGCGCAGGCCGTCGCCCTTCTGCGCGTCGCTCTTGGGCGTCGGGCCGAGCGCCTTGGCCCCTAGCAGCACCTCGACGCCGAGCGCGGTCAGGCGCTTGGAGATCGGGCCGGTCAGTTCCGCATCGTAGAGCGGCAGGATCTTGTCCTGCGCCTCAACGACCGTGACCTTGGCTCCGAGCTTGGCGAAGGCGGTGCCCAGTTCCAGCCCGATATAGCCGCCGCCGACCACGACGAGGCGCTTCGGCACCTCGGTCAGCGCCAGCGCACCGGTCGAGGAGATCACGTTCCCGCCGAAGGGCAGGAAGGGCAGCTCGACCGGCGCCGAGCCGGTCGCGATGACAATGGCCTCGGCCTGGATCGTCTTCGGGCCGGTCTCGGTCTCGACCACGACGGTCTTGCCGTCGCGGAAGCGGGCCTTGCCATGGACGATCTTGACCTTGGCCTTGCGCAGCAGGCCGGCGACGCCGTTGTTGAGGCGCTGGACGATGCCGTCCTTCCAGGCCACGGCCAGTTTCAGGTCGAGCTTCGGCTCGGCCGCGGTCAGGCCGAAGGGCGTCTTGCCGGCCGCTGCTTCCGCCGCCTTCTCGAACTCCTCGGCGACATGGATCATCGCCTTGGAGGGGATGCAGCCGACATTGAGGCAGGAACCGCCGAGCTTGGTGCTCTCGACGATGACGGTGTCGATGCCGAGCTGGCCGGCCCGGATGGCGCAGACATAGCCGCCGGGGCCGGCGCCGATGACGAGGAGCTTGCAGGTGATTTCGGTCATGGAACGCTCCTCAGATGTCCACGAAGAGCGTGGCCGGGTTCTCCAGCAGCTCCTTCAGCCGCTGCACGAAGACGGCTGCGTCCCAGCCATCGATGACGCGGTGGTCGAAGCTGGAGGAGAGGTTCATCATCTTGCGCGGCACGAAGGTGGTGCCGTCCCAGACCGGGCGCACGACCATCTTGTTGACGCCGACGATGGCGACTTCCGGGTAGTTGATCACCGGCGTCGTCGCGATGCCGCCGAGCGCGCCCAGCGAGGTGATGGTGATGGTCGAACCGGTCAGCTCGTCGCGCGTCGCGGTACCGTCGCGGCCGCGCTCGGCGAGACGGGCGAGCTCGATGCCGCAGCCCCAGAGATCGCGCGCCTCGGCATGTTTCACCACCGGTACGATCAGGCCGGTCGGCGTCTGCGTGGCGATGCCGATATTGATCGCGGCATGCTGGCGCACGATCCCGGCATCGTCATCGTAGAGCGCGTTCAGCGCCGGCTGCTCGGCGAGCGCCTTGACCATCGCGCGCATCAGGAAGGGCAGCAGCGTCAGCTTCGGCCGCTCCGGCGTCGGCTTCTTGTTCAGCGTCGCGCGCAGGTCCTCCAGGGCTGAGACGTTCACCTCCTCGACGATGGTGATGTGCGGGATGCGCGATTTCGACAGCGCCATCTTCTCGGCGATGCGGCGGCGCAGGCCGACGATCTTGACCTCGGTGACGGCGCTCTGCTCGACGAGCCCGCCGCCGCGCGCCGGCTCGGGGCCGCGCAGCAGGAAGGCGTCGATATCCTGATGGCTGATGCGGCCGGCAGGACCCGTGCCCTGGACCTGGCGCAGATCGACCCCGGCCTCGCGCGCCTTCAGGCGCACGGCCGGCGAAGCGAGCGGCTTCTCGCCCGGCGCTCGGCGCTGGGCGGGGGCGGCGTCGGCACGCGCGGCTTTCGGCGGCGGCGGGGGTGCTGTCGGCTTGGCGGGACCTACCGGCGCGGCAAGCTTTTCGGCCTTGGCCGGCGCGACGACAGGGGCCGGCACCGGCTTCTCGGCAGGCTCTTCGGCCGCGGCACCCTCGCCCGCGACCTTGAGCTTCACGATGGCCGAGCCGATCGCGACGGTGTCGCCGACCTCGGCGCCGACCCAGGTGACCTCGCCCTCGACCGGCGAGGGTATCTCGACCGTCGCCTTGTCGGTCATCACGGCAGCGAGCAGGTCGTCCTCCCGGACGATGTCGCCGACCTTGACGTGCCACTCGACGAGCTCCGCCTCGGCAATGCCCTCGCCGACATCCGGCAGCTTGATGATGCGCTCGGCCATCAGCGTGCCTCCATGATGTCGCGCAACGCCTGTCCGAGGCGGGCGGGGCCGGGGAAATAGTCCCATTCCTGCGCATGCGGATAGGGCGTGTCCCAACCGGTGACGCGCATCACCGGCGCCTCCAGATGATAGAAGCAATGCTCCTGCACCAGCGCCGTAAGCTCGCCGCCGAAGCCTGAGGTGAGCGTAGCCTCGTGCAGCACGATGCAACGGCCGGTCTTCTGGACAGAGGCGACGATCGCTTCGAGGTCGAGCGGGACGAGCGTGCGCAGGTCGATGACCTCGGCGTCGATGCCGGTATCCTCGGCCGCCGCGAGCGCGACATGGACCATGGTGCCATAGGCGAGGATGGTGACGGCCGAGCCCTCGCGCCGCGTCACCGCCTTGCCGAGCGGCACGGTGTAATGGCCCTCCGGCACCTCGGCGAGTTCGTGCTTCGACCAGGCCGTGACCGGGCGCTCGTGATGACCGTCGAAGGGGCCGTTATAGAGTCGCTTCGGCTCGAGGAAGATCACCGGGTCGGGATCCTCGATCGCCGCGATCAGCAAGCCCTTGGCGTCATAGGGGTTGGAGGGGACGATCGTCTTCAGGCCCGAGACATGGGTGAAGAGCGCTTCCGGGCTCTGGCTATGGGTCTGGCCGCCGAAGATGCCGCCACCGGTCGGCATGCGGATCACCAGCGGGCAAGTGAAGTCGCCGGCCGAGCGGTAGCGCAGGCGGGCCGCTTCCGAGACGATCTGGTCATAGGCCGGGTACATGTAGTCGGCGAACTGGATCTCGATGCAGGGCTTCAGGCCATAGGAGGCCATGCCGATCGCGGTGCCGACGATGCCGGCTTCGCTGATCGGCGCGTCGAAGCAGCGCGACACCCCGTATTTCTGCTGAAGCCCGTGGGTGCAGCGGAAGACGCCGCCGAAGAAGCCGACATCCTCGCCGAAGACCACGACATCGTCGTCGCGGCCCATGGCGACGTCCATGGCGGAGCGGATCGCCTCGATCATCGTCATGCGGGACATCGCGTCAGACTCCGATCTGCTGGCGCTGGCGGCGCAGATGCGGCGGCAGCTCGGCATAGACGTCCTCGAAGATGTCGCGCGCCGAGGGCTTGCCGCCGGAATGCAGGGTGCCGAAGCTCTCGGCCTCCTTCTGCGCGGCGATGACGGTGGCGAGAATCTCGGCTTCCGCCTGCTTGTGGCGCTCCTCCGACCAGGCGCCGACCGCGATCAGGTGCTGTTTCAAGCGGATCAGCGGATCGCCCAAGGGCCAGTCGTCGGATTCGTGCTTGGGGCGGTAAGCGGAGGGGTCGTCCGAGGTGGAATGGGCGCCAGCGCGATAGGTGACGTATTCGACCAGCGTCGGCCCGAGATTGCGGCGGGCGCGCTCGATCGCCCATTGCGCGACCGCATAGACGGCGAGGTAGTCGTTGCCGTCGACGCGCAAGGCCGGGATGCCGAAGCCGAGCCCCCTCGCAGCAAACGTGCCGGAGCCGCCGCGCGCGATGCCCTGGAAGGTCGAGATCGCCCACTGGTTGTTGACGACGTTGAGGACGACCGGCGCCTTGTAGGTCGAGGCGAAGACGAGCGCGGCGTGGAAATCCGATTCCGCGGTCGAGCCGTCACCGATCCAGGCGGCGGCGATGCGGGTATCGTTCTTGATCGCCGAAGCCATCGCCCAGCCGACGGCCTGGACATATTGCGTCGCGAGATTGCCGGAGATCGAGAAGAAGCCGTGCTCCTTGGAGGAGTACATCACCGGCAATTGCCGGCCCTTCATCGGGTCGCGCTCGTTCGAGTAGATCTGGCACATCATGTCGACGAGCGGATAATCGTGCGCGATCAGCAGGCCGGCCTGGCGATAGGTCGGGAAGTTCATGTCGCCGGGCTGGAGCGCGATGCGGAAGGCGCAGCTCACCGCCTCCTCGCCGGTGTGCTGCATGTAGAACGAGGTCTTGCCCTGGCGCTGCGCCATCTGCATGCGCCCGTCGAAGGTGCGCAGCGTCATCATGTGGCGCAGGCCCCGGATCAGGTCGTCATGCGAGAGATCGGGCACCCAGGGGCCGACCGCCTCACCCTCGCGGTCGAGCACGCGAATGATCGAATAGGCGAGGTCGCGGATGTCCTTGGGATCGACATCGACCGGCGGGCGCGCGACCGAGCCCGCCTTCGGGATCACGACATGGGAGAAATCCGGCTTCTCACCCGGACGGCTCGCTGGTTTCGGGACATGGAACTGCAGTGGCTGGGTTGCCGCCGGCGCCTGGCCTGACTTGTCGCTGCTCATGAGCGCCTCCATCCCTGACGCCACCAGCATTCCGCCTTCGCGCGCATCCCGCAAGCGCCTGTCGCGCTCTTCGTGATGCGGGCCAAGACGCACAGCCGGCCGGCGATCGTTCCCCTTGCAACCAACGCTAGCGGGGGAGCCTCAGAGGTTCATTCCGAATTTGCCGGAAACGATGAAATCAGGCAGAAGAAATTGCCGCAATCTACCTCGTTTCCAGAATGATCATCCGATGAATAAAAAGAGCCAGAACGGTCCTGCTCTCGATCTGATCGATCGCAAGATTCTCGCTGCGTTGCGGGATGACGGGCGCCTCACGACGCAGGCACTGGCCGAAAAGGTCGGGCTCTCGCCCTCGCCGTGCTGGACGCGGGTGAAGCGCTTGGAGGAGGCCGGCGCGATCGAGAAATATGTCGCGCTGCTCGACCACAAGGCGCTCGGCTACAACAACATCGTCTTCGTCGAGATCACGCTCGACAAGCATGACGATCAGGTGCTGGACCAGTGCGGCGAGGCGCTGAGCCGCGCGCCGGAGGTGGTCGAGGCGCATCTGGTGACGGGCGAGTACGACTATCTCGCCAAGGTCGTGGTCAGCGGCACCGACCATTACGAGCGGTTCCTGCGCGGAACGATCTACCGCATTCCGGGGGTCCGGCAGACGCGGACGACCTTCGGCCTGAGAGCGCTGAAGCGGACGCTCTCGGTCGATCCGTTGAAGGCGCCCTAAGCACTCCGGCCCAATCCCGTATGCGGTCATCCCGGACAAGCGGCAAAGCCGCGCCGATCCGGGATCCATTCCGGAGCGCTTCCGCAGAAGGTTCAGGCATGGATCCCGGGTCTCCGCTGCGCTCCGCCCGGGATGACCATGGAGGGAGCGCTGCGGCATTGGACCTTTAGTCCAGCATCTCCCGCACCAGCGGGACGACCTTCTCGCCATAGAGCCGGATGCACTCCATCGCCTTCTCGTGCTCCAGCGGCCCGGCGCTGTACTTGAGCTGGAAGCGGGCGATGCCCAGCCCCTTGGCGGTAGCAGTGATCTTGCGGGCCACCGTCTCGGGCGAGCCGAGATAGAGCGAGCCGCGCGCGACCTCCTGCTCGAACTCGTCCCGGCCCATCGGAGGCCAGCCGCGCTCGGCGCCGATGCGGTCGCGCATCTGCTTGAAGGCCGGGAAGAACTCCTCCTTGGCCTGCTCGTCGGTCGCCGCGACATAGCCCGGCGAATGCACGCCGACAGGCTTGGCCGGCTTGCCGATCTGGCCGTAGGCGCGGTGGTAGAGGTCCACGAACGGCTTGAAGCGCAGCGGATCGCCACCGATGATGGCGAGCATCAAGGGCAGGTCGTAGCGCACCGCGCGCACCACCGATTCCGGGCTGCCGCCGACGCCGATCCAGGTCTTGAGCGGGCCGTTCTCGACCGGCGGATAGACCAGCTGGTCCCTGAGCGGCGGGCGGATCGAGCCCTGCCAGGTCAAAGGCTCCTGCGGCAGCAGGCCGGCGAAGAGATCGAGCTTCTCCTCGAACAGCTTCTCGTAATCACGCAGGTCGAGGCCGAAGAGCGGGAAGGATTCGGTGAAGGAGCCGCGCCCCAGGATGACCTCGGCGCGCCCGTTCGAGAGCGCATCGACCGTCGCGAAGCGCTGGAAGACGCGGACCGGATCGTCCGAGGAAAGCACGGTCACGGCCGAGCCGAGCTTGATCCGGCTGGTGCGCGTGGCCATGCCGGCCAGCACCGTCTCCGGCGACGACACCGCGAAATCGGCACGGTGATGCTCGCCGACGCCGATGAAATCGATGCCCACCTGATCGGCCAGGACGGCTTCGTCGACGAGATCGCGGATCACCTGCGCATGCGGCAGCGGCTTGCCGTCCGCCCCGTTGGTGACGTCGCCGAAGGTGTCGAGCCCGAATTCCAGTTCCTGTGCCATGATCATCCCGAGGCTGCGGCGCAGCCCTTTGCCTGCCGGCCATCCCGGCCTCCGGGAGGTAGGGGCGGGATTGCCGCAACGCAATTCTCAGAGCGTTGCCCCGACAGCAACAGGCTGTTTGCAGGAATGCAACCGCCACGCTTGCAACGGCACGCGGCTATGCCGATGCTCGCGCCCGCGGCGACCGGCGCCGCGGCCGACACGACATCATGATCATTCGCCAACTGGTCTATCTCGACGCGCTCGCGCGCGAAAAACATTTCCGCCGCGCGGCCGAGGCCTGCCATGTCTCGCAGCCGACACTCTCGGCCGCGATCGTGCAGCTCGAGGAGGAGCTCGGCGTGATGATCGTCGAGCGCGGGCGGCGCTTCCAGGGCTTCACCAAGGAGGGCGAGGTCGTCCTTGCCCATGCCAGGCGCATCCTGGCCGAGGCCGAGGTGATGAAGGATTCGATCGCCGAACTGCGCGAGGGCGTCTCCGGCCGGATCAGGCTGGGCGCGATCCCGACCGCGCTGCCGATGATCGCCCATATCACCGCGCCCTTCTCGGAACGCTACCCGGCGGTGTCGCTGACCGTGCTCTCGCTGACCTCGCAGGAGATCCAGCAGGGCATCGACGATTTCGAGCTCGATGTCGGCCTGACCTATCTCGACAACGAGCCGCTCGACCGGGTGATCTCGAAGCCGATCTACCAGGAATCCTATGTGCTGCTGACGCGCGAGGACGGGCCGTTCGGCGCGCGCGACACGATCACCTGGGCGGAAGCGGCCGAGCAGAAGCTCTGCCTGCTCACCGGCGACATGCAGAACCGGCGCATCATCGACGGCATCTTCCGCTCGGTCGGCACGGCGCCCCGGCCGATGATCGAGACCAATTCGATCTTCAACCTTTGCTCGCATGCCGGCATCCAGGGCGTCGCCAGCATCGTCTCGCTGCAATTGCTGGAGTTCTTCGGCGTGCCGCTCGGCACAAGGGCGCTGTCGCTGGTCGAGCCGGAGGCGCAGCGCACGATCGGCCTGATCGTGGCCGACCGGCAGCCCGTCGCGCCTCTCGCGCGCAACCTCCTGATGATGACGAAGCCCGTCGCCGATGCCGGGCTCCCGCGGCGCCCGATCGTACGATAGACTTCGCCTATCGTCTTAGAACCACCACCGCATTGTGCAGCGCAAAATCCCAGCTTTCCGAAACTTTCAAGCCATGGAATCTGGTCCTTCACGCCACACCAGCTGCCATCGCCTCGTTTTGATAGTCAAAACCTATCACACCTTCGAAAGAAACGATTTGAAATCATTCCAGTTTCAACCACCCTCCCCTTAACGAGCGCCCGGCGAACCGGGCCTATGGAGGAAACATGGCGGCTTATCCGGCCTGGGATCAGGACAGCGCGCGCATGATCGTCGCAGGGCTGGCGCATCTTGAAGGCGCCACGTTGCCGATGCTGCACGCCCTTCAGGACGAGTTCGGCTATGTCGACCCGCAAGCCGTGCCTCTGATCGCCGAGGTACTGAACCTGTCGCGCGCCGAGGTCCATGGCGCGATCTCCTTCTACCACGACTTCAAGACCACCCCGCAGCCGACGCGCGTCATCAAGCTCTGCCGGGCCGAGGCCTGCCAGTCGTTGGGCTGCGAACACGTCGTCGATGACCTCGCCCGGAACCACGGCATCACGGTCGACGGCCACCATGCCGGCGACGCCGTCGTGGAAACGGTGTATTGTCTCGGCAATTGCGCGCTCGGGCCCTCCGCCCTGGTCGATGGCGAATTGATCGGGCGCGTCGATGCCGCCCGCATCGCCGGGCTCTGCCAGCACGGAAGGGCGCATTCATGAGCGCCAACCCGGTCCGGATTTTCGTTCCCGTCGACGCTGCCGCCCTCTCAGTCGGCGCGGAGGCCGTCGCACAGACCATCGCCAGCGAAGCGGCGGTGCGCGGGCTTGCCATCGAGGTTGTCCGCAACGGCTCGCGCGGCATGCTCTGGCTGGAGCCCATGGTCGAGGTCGAGACCAACGAGGGCCGCATCGCCTACGGGCCGGTCGCGGCCAGGGATGTGCCTTCTCTCTTCGACGCCGGCCTCGTCACGGGCGGCGCGCATGGCTTGCGCCTCGGCAAGACCGAAGAGCTCGACTGGATGAAGCGCCAGCAGCGCCTCACCTTCGAGCGCGTCGGCGTCATCGACCCACTCTCGATCGCCGACTACCGCGCCCATGGCGGCTTCAAGGGACTGGAGAAGGCGCTTGCGCTCACCGGCGGCGAGATCGTCGAGGCGGTGAAGACCTCCGGTCTGCGCGGACGCGGCGGCGCCGGCTTTCCGACCGGCATCAAGTGGAAGACCGTCCACGACGCGAAAGCCGAGCAGAAATACATCGTCTGCAATGCCGACGAGGGCGATAGCGGCACCTTTGCCGACCGGATGCTGTTCGAAGGCGACCCCTATCTCACCATCGAGGGCATGACGATCGCGGCGATCGCGGTCGGGGCGACGCGCGGCTACATCTATCTGCGCTCCGAATATCCGCATGCCTACCGCACTTTGCAGCGCGCCATCCTGAAGGCCGAAGCCGCCGGGCTGATCGGCGCCTCGGTGCTGGGCTCGGAGCACGCGTTCCACCTGGAAGTGCGGCTCGGCGCGGGCGCCTATATCTGCGGCGAGGAAACCTCGCTGCTCGAAAGCCTCGAAGGCAAGCGCGCCATCGTCCGGGCCAAGCCGCCGCTGCCGGCCTTGCAAGGCCTCTTCGGCAAGCCAACCGTCGTCAACAACGTGCTCTCCTTCGCCGCCGTGCCCTGGATCCTGGACCACGGCGCACAGGCCTATGCCGATTACGGCATGGGGCGCTCGCGCGGCACGCTGCCGATCCAGCTCGGCGGCAACGTCAAGCGCGGCGGGCTGATCGAGCTCGCCTTCGGCATCAGCCTGCGCGAGATCATCGAGGATATGGGCGGCGGCACGCTCTCGGGCCGGCCGATCCGGGCCGTGCAGGTCGGCGGGCCGCTCGGCGCCTATCTGACGGCCGGGCAGCTCGACGTGCAGATGGATTACGAGGCATTGGCGGCCATGCGGGCGATGCTCGGCCATGGCGGCATCGTCGTGTTCGACGACAGCGTCGACATGGCCAAGCAGGCCCGCTTCGCCTTCGCCTTCTGCGCCAAGGAAAGCTGCGGCAAGTGCACGCCCTGCCGGATTGGCGCGACGCGCGGCGTCGAGACGATGGACCGCATCATCGCCGGCACTGAGGTTCCCAAGAACATCGCCGTGCTGCGCGATCTCTCGAAGCTGATGACCGACGCCTCGCTCTGCGCGATGGGCGGATTGACTCCCATGCCGGTGCTGAGCGCGCTCAATCATTTCCCCGAGGATTTCGACCGTCCTCCGCTGCCGCTGGCGGCCGAGTGAGGAGGCTGAGATGGCCCTGATCAAGGAAATCGACTACGGCACGCCGATCCGTCTCTCCGAGAAGACGGTGACGCTGACCATCGACGGCCAGAGCGTCACGGTGCCGGCCGGCACCTCGGTGATGGCGGCGGCGATGAGCATGGGAACGGCGATTCCGAAGCTCTGCGCCACCGACTCGCTCGAACCCTTTGGCTCCTGCCGGCTCTGCCTCGTCGAGATCGAGGGACGGCGCGGCACACCCGCCTCCTGCACGACGCCCGCTGAAGAGGGCATGGTCGTCCGCACTCAGTCGGAGAACCTCTCGTCCTTACGCAAGGGCGTGATGGAGCTCTACATCTCCGACCATCCGCTGGACTGCCTGACCTGCTCGGCCAATGGCGATTGCGAATTGCAGGACATGGCCGGCGCTGTCGGCCTGCGCGAGGTGCGCTACGGCTACGAGGGCGAGAACCACGTCTTCGCCAAGAGCAAGGACGGCGCGGTCAACGAGAACTGGCTCGCGAAGGACACTTCCAACCCTTATTTCACCTACGATCCGTCGAAATGCATCGTCTGCAATCGCTGCGTGCGCGCCTGCGAGGAGGTGCAGGGCACCTTCGCGCTGACGATCACCGGCCGCGGCTTCGACTCGCGTGTCGCGGCCGGACCGACCGATTTCCTGGGATCCGAATGCGTCTCCTGCGGTGCCTGCGTGCAGGCCTGCCCGACGGCGACGCTGATGGAGAACAAGGTCATCGAGCATGGCCAGCCCGAGCATTCGGTGGTCACGACCTGCGCCTATTGCGGCGTCGGCTGCTCGTTCAAGGCGGAGATGCAGGGCGACCGCGTCATCCGCATGGTGCCCTACAAGGACGGCAAGGCCAATGAGGGCCATAGCTGCGTCAAGGGCCGCTTCGCCTGGGGCTATGCCACCCATACCGACCGCATGACCAAGCCGATGATCCGGGCGAAGATCACCGACCCGTGGCGCGAAGTGTCGTGGGAAGAGGCGATCAACTACGCCGCCTCCGAGTTCAAGCGCATCCAGAGCAAGTACGGCCGTGAATCGGTCGGCGCCATCACCTCGTCGCGCTGCACCAACGAGGAGGTCTTCCTCGTCCAGAAGCTGGTGCGCGCCGCCTTCCGCAACAACAATGTCGATACCTGCGCCCGCGTCTGCCATTCGCCGACCGGCTACGGCCTGCGGACGACGCTCGGCACCTCGGCCGGCACGCAGGACTTCAAGTCCGTCGCCAAATCCGACGTCATCCTGATCATCGGCGCCAACCCGACCGACGGACACCCCGTCTTCGCCTCGCGCATGAAGAAGCGCATCCGTGAGGGCGCCCGCCTGATCGTCGCCGATCCCCGCAAGATCGACATGGTGCAGTCGCCGCATGTGAAGGCGGATTACCACCTGCCGCTCAGGCCCGGCACCAATGTCGCGCTGCTCAATGCGCTCAGCCATGTCGTCGTCACCGAAGGGCTGATCGACGAGGCCTATGTGCGGGAGCGCTGCGATCTCGGCGATTTCGAGCACTGGGCCCGCTTCGTCGCCCGCGAGGAGAACTCGCCGGAGGCGAGCGAGACCTATACCGGCGTGCCGGCGGCCGATGCACGTGCCGCGGCGCGGCTCTATGCCACCGGCGGCAATGGCGCGATCTATTACGGGCTCGGCGTCACCGAGCACAGCCAGGGCTCGACCACGGTGATGGCGATGGCGAACCTCGCCATGGCGACCGGCAATATCGGGCGCGACGGCGTCGGCATCAATCCGTTGCGCGGGCAGAACAATGTCCAGGGCTCCTGCGACATGGGCTCCTTCCCGCACGAGTTCTCGGGCTATCGCCACGTCTCCGACGATTCGACCCGGCAGGTCTTCGAGATGCTCTGGGGCGTGCCGCTCGATGCCGAACAGGGCCTGCGCATCACCAACATGCTGGACGAGGCGGTCGAGGGCACGTTCAAGGGCCTCTATGTCCAGGGCGAGGACATCGCCCAGTCCGACCCCAACACCAAGCATGTCACGGCGGGCCTCGCCTCGATGGAATGCGTCGTCATCCAGGACATCTTCCTGAACGAGACGGCGAAATACGCCCATGTCTTCCTGCCGGGCGCCTCCTTCCTGGAGAAGGACGGCACCTTCACCAATGCCGAGCGGCGCATCAACCGCGTCCGGCAGGTGATGGCGCCGCTCGCCGGCAAGGACGAGTGGCAGGTCACGATCGATCTGGCCCGCGCCCTCGGCTACGAGATGGCCTACGGCCATCCCAGCGAGATCATGGACGAGATCGCGCGGCTGACGCCCTCATTCGCCGGGGTCTCCTACGACAAGCTGGAGAAGCTCGGCTCGGTGCAGTGGCCCTGCAACGACAAGGCGCCGACCGGAACGCCCCTGATGCATGTCGACCGCTTCGTGCGCGGCAAGGGCAAGTTCATGATCACCGAATACATCCCGACCGACGAACGGACGGGACCGCGCTTCCCGCTTTTGCTCACGACGGGCCGCATCCTCTCGCAATACAATGTCGGCGCGCAGACGCGGCGCACCGAGAACGGCGCCTGGCATGACGAGGACGTGCTGGAGATCCATGCCTTCGACGCCGAGAACCGCGGTATCCGCGACGGTGACCTCGTCGCGCTGGCCAGCCGCTCGGGCGATATCGCGCTCCGTGCCGTGATCTCCGAGCGGATGCAGCCGGGCGTGGTCTACACGACCTTCCATCATGCCAAGACCGGCGCCAACGTCATCACCACCGATTATTCGGACTGGGCGACGAACTGCCCGGAATACAAGGTTACCGCCGTTGAGGTCCGGCGCACCAACGCGTATTCCGCCTGGCAGGAGAAGAATTTCGAGGAAGACGTGACCTTGCGCCGGATCGCGGAGCGCCTGCCCGATGCCGCGGAATAACCGCGAAGCCCAGCCGCCGGCCTCGGCCGCCGTCACGGCCGAGCCGCTGCGTTTCGGCGCGGCGCAGGAGGGCGCGCGCGAGATCGAGGTCGCGGTCGAGACTCCCATCAACATCGTCTACGGCAACATGCCCTATGCGGTGATGATGGCGAGCCCGTCGGACCTGGAGGATTTCGTTGCCGGGTTCAGCCTGACCGAAGGCATCGTGCGCGGCGCGGACGAAATCCGCTCTATCGCCGTCGAACCGAAGGACGAGGGCGTCATCGTCACGGTCGAGCTCGCGCCGGGGCGCTTCCGCGAGCATCTGGCCCGGCGACGCAATCTGTCGGGCCGGACCTCCTGCGGGCTCTGCGGTGTCGAGACCATCGAGGAAATCCCGATGGCCGATGCGGCGACGCGGGCTTCCCGTGCCGTATCGGCCTCGGCGATCGAGGCTGCGCTCGCCGCGCTCGACAAGCATCAGCCGCTGAACCAGCTCACCCGCGCGGTCCACGGCGCCGCCTGGTGCGATGCCTCCGGCGCGATCCTGACGGTGCGCGAGGATGTCGGCCGCCATAACGCGCTCGACAAGCTGATCGGCGCACGGCTCCGCGCCGGGGCGGATGCTGGCGACGGCTTCCTGCTCGTCACCAGCCGCGCCTCCTTCGAGATGGTCGAGAAGGCCGCGATCTTCGGCGCCGGCACGCTTGTCGCGATCTCCGCACCGACTTCGCTTGCGATCGAGCGGGCCCGGCATCTCGGCCTGACCTTGGCCGCCGTGGCGCGGCGCGACGGCTGCATCGTCTTCACCGGGGCGCTTGCTCCACAGCCCGAGACGATCGCCCGATGACGGAGGCTGGCCTGACCACCGATCACCACGCTGAGAACGTCGAGAAGCTCCGGCGCATGGCCGGGCAGATCGCCGATTTCTTCAAGGCGTATCCGGAGGCGGAAGCGGCCGCTTCCGTCGCCGACCATATCAACCAGTTCTGGACCGGGCGCATGCGCGAGGACTTCCTCGCCGCCTTCGCCAACCGGCCGGAGGACCTCACGCCCCTGCTGCGGCAAGCCTTGCCGCAGATCAGGCCCGGGCGCGGAGGTTAGCAGCCAGACGCCGGTTCTGCCGGCGATGAGAAGACACAAGCGAGCTGGGACCCTACCCGGCCCGAACGGCGAAGCCATGGGGAAAGGAACCGGGGAATGAGTGTCGCACAGGATATCGGACAGGTCGGGGGCGGCATCGGCCTGCTCGACCGCGAACGGACCATCGCCAAGCCGGGCTTCAACCGCTGGCTCGTGCCGCCGGCCGCGCTCTGCATCCATCTGTGCATCGGCATGGCCTATGGCTTCTCGGTGTTCTGGCTGCCGCTGAGCCAGGCGATCGGCATCACCAAGCCCGTCGCCTGCGCGGCGGATGTCGGCCTGATCGGCTCGCTGTTCACCACGACCTGCGACTGGAAGGTCGCCGATCTCGGCTGGATGTACACGCTGTTCTTCGTGCTGCTCGGCTCATCGGCTGCGATCTGGGGCGGCTGGCTCGAGCGTGTCGGCCCGCGCAAGGCGGCCTTCGTCTCGACGCTCTGCTGGTGCGGCGGCCTCTTGATCTCGGCGCTCGGCATCTACTGGCACCAGCTCTGGCTGATGTGGGTGGGCTCCGGGGTGATCGGCGGCATCGGCCTCGGTCTCGGCTATATCTCGCCGGTCTCGACGCTGGTGAAATGGTTCCCGGACCGGCGCGGCATGGCGACCGGCATGGCGATCATGGGCTTCGGCGGCGGCGCGATGATCGGCTCGCCGCTGGCGGACATGCTGATGAACCATTTCAAGACGGCGCAATCGGTCGGCGTCTGGCAGACCTTCGTCGCCATGGCCGCGATCTATTTCGTCTTCATGATGGCCGGTACCTTCGGCTATCGCGTGCCGCCGGCGAACTGGCGCCCGGAAGGCTGGACGCCGCCGGCGACCCAGAACGCCATGATCACCTCCGGCCATGTCCACCTGAAGAACGCGCACAAGACCAAGCAGTTCTGGCTGATCTGGTCGGTGCTGACCCTCAACGTCTCGGCCGGCATCGGCGTGCTCGGCATGGCCTCGCCGATGCTGCAGGAGATCTTCGCGGGCTCGCTGATCGGCAAGCCGGAGATCGGCTTTTCCGCGCTCGACGCCGCGCAGAAGACGCAGATCGCCACGATCGCGGCGGCCTTCGTCGGCCTGCTCTCGCTGTTCAACATCGCCGGGCGCTTCTTCTGGGCCTCGCTTTCGGACAAGCTCGGGCGCAAGCTGACCTATGCCACCTTCTTCGGGCTCGGCATCCTGCTCTATGCGCTCTCGCCCTGGGCGGCGCATGCCGGGTCGCTGGCACTCTTCGTCGGTTTCTTCTGCATCATCCTGTCGATGTATGGCGGCGGCTTCGCGACGGTGCCGGCCTATCTCGCCGACATGTTCGGCACGCAGTTCGTCGGCGCCATCCATGGCCGCCTGCTGACGGCGTGGTCGACCGCCGGCATCATCGGCCCGGTCGTGGTGAACTATATCCGCGAAGCGCAGATCGCGGCCGGCGTGCCGCGCGCGCAGGTCTATGACCGCACCATGTACATCCTCGCCGGCATGCTGGTGCTCGGCTTCCTCTGCAATCTGCTGGTCCGTCCGGTCGCGGCCAAATGGTTCATGAAGGATGCCGAGGTCGCCGCATTGCAGAAGCGGTCGGCGAGCGTCGACGCGACCGCGCATTACGGCTCCTACGGCATCGGCAAGGGCGGCTTCGACGGTACCGCTCTCCTCGCCTGGGCCGTAGTCGGCCTGCCGATCGCCTGGGGCGTCTGGATCACGCTGTCGAAGTCGCTGGCCCTGTTCCGCTGAGCGACGACACCTTCGGCCAATCCGAGGGCCCGCATCGAGCGATCGGTGCGGGCCTTTCGCTTGTGACATCCGGCGCGGCCTCGCGCGGGTGCGGGCTCTATTTCAGCGACAGGGCCACAGCACCGGCGATCGGATCGGTGACACCGAGCCCGCCTCCGAGATCATCGAGCGTATGACGGAAGCTGTTGAGCGTGGCGATCATCTGCGGGCGCGCCGCCGCCATCGCGTCCATGCTCTCCCATTCGGCGATGATGCAATAACGCCCCTCGCCGGCCGCGATGATGTTCGCGTGCCGCAGGCCGGGCCAATCGGCGGCGACATGACGATGGGCGTCCAGAAAAGCGGTCTCCATCCCCGGCTTCACCTTGAAACGAACGGCATTGAATGCGGTCATGGCAGCCTCCAGCGTTCGGGATGATGACCTTAGGGCAATTCGACATATTTGTCCTCTGGCGGTCGCGTGCCGGTGAACCGGACTCGCGCTCGACCGTTGTCGAAAGGTAGCGTTCCTGCCGCAGGATACCGATCCAACCAGAACGGGAGACAGCATCATGGCGATCAACAAGACCGGCGCGGCCCATTGGGAGGGCGGCATCAAGGACGGCAAGGGCACGATCTCGACCGAGACCAAGGCGCTCGACGCCTACCCTTACGGCTTCGCCAGCCGCTTCGAGGGCAAGCCCGGCAGCAATCCCGAGGAGCTGATCGGCGCCGCGCACGCCGCCTGTTTCACCATGGCGCTCTCGCTCATTCTCGGCGAAGCCGGGCTCAAGGCCGATGCGCTGGACACCTCGGCCCGGGTGACGCTCGACAAGCTCGATGACGGCTACGCCATCACCGCGATCCACCTGACGCTCAAGGGCAAGGTGCCCGGCACCGACCAGGTAACCTTCGAGTCGCTGGCCGGCAAAGCCAAAGCCGGCTGCCCGGTCTCGAAGCTGTTCAAGGCGCCGATCACGCTGGAGGCGACGCTGGTCGGCTAGGCTGAGCGGGCGGCTGAACCACCTTTGTCATTCCGGGGCTTCGCGGAGCGAAGAACCCGGAACCCACGACCGGGCGGGCCACCGGCAACAGCATACCCGATATCTAACCCGGTCGTGGGTTCCGGGTTCACGCCTGCGGCGCGCCCCGGAATGACAAGGCTGTGGCTCGATGCCACTGAGGTCGGGTCAGCGGTGCCCACACCTCAGGCGAAGTGGCAGGAAACGCGGACATCCCCCAGTTGCCGCAGCTCCGGCCGCTCGACACGGCAGCGATCGGCGGCTTGCGCGCAGCGCGGGTTGAAGGTGCAGCCGGCTGGTGGGCTGATCGGGCTCGGCACCTCGCCGGACATCGGCCGGCGTTCCCGGTTCGGCCGTTCGACATCGGGGATCGTGTCGAGCAGCAGGCGCGTATAGGGATGCTGCGGCCGGGTGAAGACCTGCTCGGCCGGACCCGCCTCGACGAAGCGGCCGAGATACATGATCGCGATATCGTCCGACATGTGCCGAACGACCGAGAGATTGTGGCTGATGAAGAGATAGGTCAGCCCGAATTCCTTCTGCAGCCGGACCATCAGGTTGAGGATCTGCGCCTGCACGGAAACGTCGAGCGCCGAGGTCGGTTCGTCGCAGACGAGGAAATCGGCTTCGGTCGCGAGCGCACGCGCAATCGAGATGCGCTGGCGCTGGCCGCCCGAGAAGGCGTGCGGATAACGGCTCGCATCGGTGCGCGAGAGGCCGACGGTTTCCAGGAGATCGCCGACGCGCTGCTGGATCGCGACCTCGTCGGCGCGCAGGCCCAACTCGCGGATCGGCTCGGCGATGATGTCGCCGACGCGCCAGCGCGGATTGAGCGAGGCATAGGGGTCCTGGAAGATCATCTGCACGCGCGGCGGGCCGATCGTGCCGTCGGCGCGGCGGATGTCGCGGAAGCTCAGCTTGCCTTCGGTCGGCCGCTGCAGGCCGACGACCATGCGGGCGAGCGTCGATTTTCCGCAACCGGATTCGCCGACGATGCTGAAGGTGGTGCCGCGCCTGACCGTGAACGAGACGTTCTCGACCGCGCGCAGGATGCGCCGTGGCTCATGCGAAAACAGGCGCGAGAGCGCCGGCGCCGAGACATCGAAGCGGCAGCAGGCCGCGGCGACATCGAGGATGATGTCGTCGCCAGCCGCTCGGGCTGGGGCGGGCATCGTGGCTTGCTCAAGCATGGGCCGCCTCCTTCAGAGGGAAATGGCAGGCTGCGGCATGCCCAGAGAGAGGCAGGCCGGGCTTGTTCTCGCGGCAGAAGGCTTCGGCCCGGCCACAGCGCGGGTTGAAGGCGCAGCCCGGCGGGATGGCGTTGAGGCGCGGCATGGCGCCGTCGATCTGGTTGAGATGCTCGTGGCGGACATGGACGCTCGGGATCGAGGCCATCAGGCCGGCGGTGTAGGGATGGCTCGGCCGACGCGTCACCTCCGCGACCGGGCCGATCTCGACGATGCGGCCGGCATACATCACCGCGACCCGGTCGGCGGTCTCGGCGATGACGCCCATGTCGTGGGTGACCAGCATGATCGCCGTGCCGTGCTCGCGGCAGAGCCGCTTCAGCAAGGTGGTGATCTGGGCCTGGATGGAGACGTCGAGCGCCGTCGTCGGCTCGTCGGCGATGATCAGAGAGGGCTCGGCGCAGAGTGCGAGCGCGATGACGACGCGCTGGCGCATGCCGCCCGAGAACTGATGCGGGAAATGGTCGATCCGCGTCTCGGCGGCGGGGATGCCGACCTCCTTGAGCAGGTCGAGCGCGCGTTTGCGCGCCTCCGTACGGCTGACCGGCAGATGGGTCAGGATGGTCTCGACGAGCTGGTCGCCGACCTTGAGCAGCGGGTGCAGCGAGGTCAGCGGGTCCTGGAAGATCGCGCCGATGCGCCGGCCGCGCAGCTTGCGCATCTGCTCGGCCGGGAGATTGTCGATGCGCTGGCCGGCGAGATGGATCTCGCCGCCGGCGACACGGCCCGGCGGATCGAGCAGGCCGATCACCGCCGTGCCGGTCAGGGACTTGCCCGCCCCGGACTCGCCGACCACGCCGAGGATTTCCCCCGGCGCGATATCGAAGGAGACGCCGTCCAGCGCGGTCAACGGGCCGTGGCGGCCATCGAAGACGATGCGCAGGTCGCGGACGGACAGGAGAGGCGCGGCGGCGGGTGCGGTCATGCAGAGGCCTCGCTGCGTTCGATCGGGTAGCTCGACGAGAAGATTTCGCTCATCGGCGGGTGGCCGAGCGTGCGCTCGGGATAGCGCGCCATCACGCCCTCGAACTGCTTCTGGGCGCGGGCATTGTCGGCGGCCTCGTCCTGGCCCGGGATCGCCCGGTTCTCCATGACGAAGCGGCCGTCGATCACCACGGTCGCGAAATCGCGGCCATGGCCGGTCAGCATCATCGTCTGGATGGGGTCGATGACCTGCCCGCTATGCGGCCGGTCGAACGCGAAGACGGTGATGTCGGCGCGGGCGCCCGGCTGAAGCCGGCCGAGATCGGGCCGCTGCAGCGCATCCGCGCCGCCGATGGTCGCGGCGTCGTAATAATCCTCGGAGCGCACCGCGCCGACATTGCCGGCCATGGTGCGGGAGAGGATCATGCCGGTCTGCATGTTCATCACCATGTCGGGCGGGGCGGTATCGGTACCCATGGCGATGTTCAGGCCCATGGCGCGATAGCTGCCGAAATGATTGATGCTGTTGCCGTGCCGGCCGGAGACCAGCGGGCAATGCACGATGCTGGCGCCGGAATCGCGGATGATCTCGAGATCGCGGCCGGGGCGGTCGATCAGGCGGCTGCCGGAGACGACGGTGCCATGCGGCAGCAGGCAACGCTCGTTGAGGAAGCCGAGGCTTTCCAGCCATTCCGGCGGGCTCATGCCGTGCTGGGCGAGGACGAGATCGTATTCGATCTTCGACTGGCAGCAATGGAGCCGGACGGGGATATCGAGCTCGCGCGAGGCTGCCGCCGTGCGGCGCAGCAGTTCGGCCGTCGAGGTCTCGATCCGGTCCGGCGCGAACATCGCGCGGATCAGGCCGCCGGCCACACCTTCGTGACGCTTGGCGAAGTCGATGGCGGCATCGAGCTCAGCGAGCCCGCGCTCTTCCTCGTAATAGGTGACGACGCGCCCGTCGCTCTCGACGACCTGATTGCCGGTGCGATAGGCCGGGCCGAGATAGGCGCGCAGGCCGAGATCGGCGGCGGCAACCGCAGCGTCCTCGAATTCCTGCACCGTCTCGCCCCAGGCGCGGTAGAACAGCGAGGCGATCGGCAGCGCGGTGGTGATGCCGTTGCGGATCAACTGGGAGAAGGCATAGCGCTTCTGAAAGGCCAGTTCCTCGCGCGTGTACATCTCGTAGGGGCCAGCCTCGAGATAGCTGCGCGGCCAGACACGGCCCTTCTTCCAGGCCGGCTGGTTGTCATAGCCGAGGATGGTGGTGTCGAGGTCGGAGAGCGCGTCGCAGTCGACGAAGCCCGGCCCGATCAGGGCATGGCCGTAATCGATGCGGCGTGCGACTTCGCCGGGGAAGCCATAACCGACGAAGACGACCTCGCCGTTCTCGAACACGACCTCGCCGTTCTCGTAGAGGCGATGGCGGCCGTCCTTGTGGCCGACCACCCAGCGGGCGGTCATCAGGATGCGGCCTTCGGGCCGCTTCTTGGCTTGCAGGCTCACGGGGCAGTCCTCACCGAAACGCCGTCACGGGCGACGATCTTGCCGCGCTTGATCACGCGGCGCTTGGGCGAACGGGTCACGACGATATCCGTCAGGCTCTGGCCGGGCATGATCACGAGATCGGCGATCTTGCCTTCGGCGAGGCCGTAATCGGCGATCTCCATCACCTGGGCGCCGCCGGTCGTGCAGACATGGAGGCCCAGCTCGACTTCGTCGTCGCGGCGGAAATTGTTGCGCAGGCCGATGAACATGGCGCGCTCGACCATGTCGGCATTGCCATAGGGGCCCCAGGTGTCGCGGATGCCGTCCGAGCCCGAGCAGACGCGGATGCCGGCATCGAGCAGCTTCTTGACGGCCGGCGCGGTGTTGCGGGCCGGCGCCGTCGTCATGATCGCGATGTCGAGATCGGCGAGCTGCGGGATCACGGGGTCGACCAGTTCCGGCGCGGTGCCGAGGCAGAAGGCGTGGCTGACGGTGACCTTGCCCTTCATGCCGAGCGCGCGGGTGCGCTCGATGATCAGGTCGAGCGAGAACAGGCCCATCTCGCCGGGCTCGTGCAGATGGATGTCGAGCGGCCGGCCATAGGTCTGGCAGAGCCCGAAGATCGCATCGAGATGGCCCTTCGGATCGCGGTCGATGGCGCAAGGGTCGAGCCCGCCGACGATCTCGCAGCCGGCCTTCATCGCCTCATGCATCAGCTCCAGCGTGCCCGGCCGGCGCAGCAGTCCAGATTGCGGGAAGGCGACAAGCTCGATGTCCATGATATCCGCGTAGTCCTCGCGGGTCTTCATGATGCCCTCGACGCCCCAGAGCCCGAGATCCGTGTCGACATCGACATGGCTGCGGGTATGGGTCGAGCCCAACGCCGAGGACTGGACGGTCTGCCGAGCCGACTGGCGGGCCGGGTCGAGATCGAGGCGCTTCTTGCTCAGGCGCTCGTTGTCGATCTTGTCGAGCAGCTTCGGGCCGACTTCGTTGACGTACCAGGTCATGCCCAGGAGGCTCTTGTCGAGATGGGCGTGGGCCTCGACCAGGCCGGGGATGGCGATCTCGCCGCGACCATCCTCGACCGTCACGCCGGCTGGCGCGGCGATGTCCTTCGCCATCCGGGTGATGCGGCCGTTCTCGATCAGGATATCGAGAGCCGGCCCGGCATTCGGCCTGATATTGCGGATCAGGAGTGAGGCAGTCATCGCAGGCGTATCCTCGTGGTTTCTTATGATGGTCAGCGCAGCTTCGGGTTCAGCGCGTCGCGGAGCCAGTCGCCGAGCAGGTTGACCGAGAGCACGATCAGGCCGAGCTGCAGCGAGGGGAAGACGACGAGCCACCAGGAGCCGGAGAACAGGTACTGGTTGCCGATGCGGATCAGCGTGCCGAGCGAGGGCTGGGTGATCGGCATGCCGACGCCGAGGAAGGAGAGCGTCGCCTCCGAGAGGATGGCGAGGCCGAGGCTCAGCGTCGCCGAGACCAGCACCGGCGTCATCGTGTTGGGCAGGATGTGGCGGCCCATGATCCGCGTCGCCGGCACCTTGATGATGCGGGCGGCGAGCACGTATTCCTTACGGCGCTCGACCATGGTCAGCGCGCGCACGGTGCGGGCATATTGCACCCAGCTGGTCAGCGCGATCGAGAGCACCAGCACCACGGCGGAGAAGGGCTCGCGCAGGGCCGGCGGCAGCATCTCGCGGAAGATCGCCGAGACCAGGATCGCCATCAGCAGCGTCGGAATCGAGAGCACGGTGTCGCCCAGCCGCATCAGCAGGTTGTCGATGCGTCCGCCATAGAAGCCGGCCGTCAGCCCGATCGAAACGCCGATCAGCATCGAGACGACCACGGCGGAGAAGCCGATGATCAGCGAGATGCGCGAGCCGTAGAGGATGGCCGAGAGCACGTCGCGGCCCTGCGGGTCGGTGCCGAGCAGGAAGGGCCACTCGCCGCCCTCCTGCCAGATCGGCGGAATCTCGGCCTTGTCGATGAAGATCTGGGCGAGGTCGTACGGGTTCTGCGGCGCGATCAGCGGGGCGAAGAGCGCGCTCAGCACCAGCAGCGCCAGCACCAGAGCCGAGAGCCAGGCGACGGGCGTGTGGCAGAAGCTCCAGCCGATGTCGCTGTCGAGGAAACGGCGCAGGCGGCCGGGCTTCTTCAGGGTGTCAGCGGGCATTGGCGCCTCCCGTCAGCGCGTCCTCGCGCAGGCGCGGATCGACCCAGGCATAGGTCAGGTCCACCAGCGTGTTGAGCGTGACGAAGATGAAGGAGACGACGATCAGATAGGCCGCCATCACCGGGATATCGACGAAGGTCACGGCCTGGACGAAGAGCATGCCCATGCCCGGCCACTGGAAGACCGTCTCGGTGACCAGCGCGAAGGCGATGAGGTTGCCGATCTGCAGGCCGGTGACGGTGATGACCGGCATCAGGCAGTTGCGCAAAGCATGGCCGAAATGGACGGCGCGGGACGGCAGGCCCCGTGCCCGGGCGAAGCGGATGAAGTCGGTGCGCATGGTCTCCAGCATCTCGGCGCGGACAAGGCGCATCACCAGCGTGATCTGGAAGAGCGAGAGCGTGATGCCGGGCAGGATCAGCGCCTTGCGGCCGGAGGCTGTCAGGAAGCCGGTGCTCCACCAGCCGATCTGCACGACCTCGCCGCGCCCGAAGGCCGGGAGCCATTGCAGCGTCACCGAGAAGATCAGGATGAAGAGGATGCCGAGCGCGAAGCTCGGCAGGGACACCCCGAGCACCGAGACGAATTGCAGGGTCTTGGCGAGAAAACTGTCTCGTCGGATCGCGGTGTAGACGCCCAGGGGAACGCCGACGGCGAGCGACAGGAAGGTCGCGACCAGCACCAGCTCGAAGGTCGCCGGGAAGCGCTCCGAGATCAGCGTGAAGACATCCTGCTGGTTGCGGTAGGAGATGCCGAAATCGCCGCGCACGGCATTGCCGACGAAGGTCGCGTATTGCAGCACGAAGCCCTTGTCGAGGCCGAGGCGAACGCGCAGTTCGTCGCGCTGCTGCTGGCTCGCCTGCTCGTTCAGCATCAGCTCCACGGGGTCGCCGACGAAGCGGAAGATCAGGAAGGCGAGAAAGGCCACCGCCAGCATCACGCCGGCGGCGTTGAGCAGTCGCTTGAAAAGAAAGGCCGGCATGGGAACTCCTGCGTTCCGGCGTCATTCCCGGGCTTCGTCCTGCGAAGACCCGGGAACTTCAGGAGAAGGCGCTGGTTGCCGAGATGGCCGGATCAAACCCGGCCATGACGGTTGGACCGCGACCGCCTCACTTCATCATGGTCAGCCAGAGCCGCGGCTTGTTGTCCGAGGCCTGCACGGTCGAGACGACGGTGTTGCGCATCGCCCAGGCCATCGGCTGCTGGTGCAGCGGAATGAAGAGCTGCTCCTTCTTGGCGATCTTGAGCGCTTCCTTCATCATCTCGATGCGCTTGGGCGTATCGAGCTCGACACCAGCCTTGTCGATCAGCGCGTCGATGCGCGGATCGCCCCAGTTGCCCCAGTTGAAGACGCCACTCGTGCCGCTCTTCGAGTGCAGCACCTGCACGAGCAGGGAGTAGGCGTCGATCATCGGCTCGTTGGCCCAGCCGAAGGAGATGACGTCGAACTCGCCCTTGACGCGCTTCGGCGTCTGCTGGCTGCGCGGGGCCATGCTGAGGTTCGGCCTGAGGCCGGCGCGCGACCACATCGCCGCGACCGCCTGGCAGAACTCCTCCTCGTTGACGAGAGAGTCGCTCTGGCAGTTGATCTGGAACGAGAAGCCGTTGGGATAGCCGGCATCGGCCAGGAGCTTCTTGGCGCCGTTCAGGTCGAAGGGCAGGCGCTCGTCCTGCGAGGGCTCGTAGCCGGGGATCGCCGGGGCGACGAGGGCGCCGGTATTGCGCGACAGGCCGCGCATGGCGCGCTTGTGCACCGCGTCGATGTCGATGGCGCGATAGAGCGCCTCGCGGACCCGGATGTCCTTGAAGGGGTTTTTGTCCTTGACGTCGCTCTCGATCAGCTTGTCGCCGAGATTGAGCGCGAAGAACACCGAGCGCAGTTCGTTGGTCTGCAGCACCTTGACGTCCGGCGAGGCGGAAAGGCGGGGCAGGTCCTGCAGCGGAGCGACGTTGGTGTAGTCGATCTCACCCGACAGCAACGCCGCGACGCGGGTCGAGGACGAGGTGATCGGCGAGAACTCGATCACGTCGATATTGTGCTTGGGCTTGTCCCACCAGCCGGCGTTCTTGACGAAGACCGTCTTGGAATCGGCGCGCCGGCTCTCGACCTTGAACGGGCCGGTGCCGTTGGCGTTGTCGGTGGCGTAGCCCTTCACGCCCTTGCCGGAATCGGTCGGGAGCAGCGAGTTGTTCGCCTCCATCCATTCCTTGTCGAAGATGAAGATGTTGGTGAGGTCGTTCAGCAGCAGCGGATAAGGGCCGTTGACCTCGAGCTCGATCGTGTAGTCGTCGATCTTCTTCGACGACTTATAGGCCGGCAGATTGCCCTTGAGCGGCGAGGTCTCGTGGGTGACGCGCGCCAGCGAGGCGAGGACATCGTCGGCGGTGAAGGGGTTGCCGTTATGGAATTTGACGCCCTGGCGCAGCTTGAAGCGCCAGACGGTCGGCGACACCGTCTCCCAGGATTCCGCCAGCGCCGGCTCGATCTTGAGATCGCCAGTGTAGCGCACCAGCCCCTCATAGACGTGATTCAGCACGGACAGCGTGAAAGTCTCGCCATAGGAATAGGGATCGAGCGAGGCGATCTCGCGTGAGGCGCCCCATTTCAGCGTCTTGGCTTCCGCCGCGCCGGTGAGCGCAAAGGCGGCAACGGCCGCCAGCAACCAGGCCTTCTTCATCGACTTCTCCCCTTTTGCGTCGGCGCGCCTGCGGCCCCGCCGAGTCTCGATCACGTTCTGCCGTCCCGTTATGCACCTGACGCTTTGCGCGTCATTTTCGTGTGCGATTATAAGGCATACTTGCATACGATATGAGAAGCGTATTGTATGCGATTATTGAACACAAGCGGAAACTGGCGCGGAGCCCGCTATCGTGACATTGAACCCCCCGGACAAGACCGTTCCTGCACGAGGGAAAGCCACGATGGCCGAGAAGCGAGCCCCGGTTCTGCGCGCTGAATCCGTCTATCGGGCACTGCGGCGGGCGATCATCGAGCAGGCACTGAAACCCGGCATGAAGCTGCCGGAGGACTCGATCGGCGAGCAGCTCGGCGTCAGCCGCACCCTGGTGCGCGAGGCCTTCGGACGGCTCGCCGTCGAGGGCCTCGTCGAGCTCAAGCCCAATCGCGGCGCCTCGGTCGCCTACCCGACGCTGGAAGAGGCACGCGACGTCTTCGAGGTGCGGCGCGGCCTCGAACGGCTCGTGGCCGAGAGCCTCGCCGGCCGCATCACTCCCGCCCAGGTCGCCGAGCTGGAAGCCCATGTCCGCCAGGAAGAGAAGGCGCATGAGCAGGACGGCCCGGAATCGATCCGCCTCTCCGGCGAGTTCCACATCAAGCTCGCCAAGATGACCGGCAACGCGCTGCTGCTGCGCTATGTCCAGGAAGCCTCGTCGCGCTGCTCGCTGATCCTGGCGATCTACGGGCGCCCGCATTCGAGCGAATGCGCCGTCTCCGAGCATCGCCAATTGATCGACGCGCTGCGTGCCGGCGACGCCATCCGGGCCGCCGACCTGATGGACCACCATCTGCGAGCCGTGGTCACCCGCGCGCTGCTGACGCCACGCATCGAGCGCGACATTCGCGACGTGCTCGCGCCCTACGCCCTGAGCGAGGGACTGAACCCGTCCTGACCCCGTGACCGAGCATGGCGACATGCCAAGAGCCCGCCGCACCGCGCACAAAGACATGCATCAGACGCAGGCCAATTAGTCTTTGGTCCACTTGATCTGCGTCAAAGACATTGCGCCCCCTGCGCTCAAGCCATGGCGGGGGCGGTTCCGATGCGCCATCCTGCCACGAAGCGATCCCATCGGCAAAATCAAGGCCGAGCGATCGGGGTGGGCGACCCAATATTCCAGGGAGGATGGGGCCATGGACGAAATCATGCGCGGGCAGCGCAGCCTTCGGCATCTCCATCTGCGAGGTGACGCATGACGGCAACGACGGACATCATCGATTTCAAGGTCGAGACGCCGGACGGCGCAACGCTGCACGCTTTCAAGGAAGGGCATGGCCAGCCGCTGCTGCTCGTCAGCGGGCTCAGCGGCAGCGCCGCCTTCTGGAGCGACATCGCCGCGACCCTCTCCCGCTCCTTCCAGGTCATCCGCTTCGACCAGCGCGGCATCGGCGCCAGCACGCGCGGCGAAGCCCCGTGCTCCATCGACCTCTTGGCGCAGGACAGCCTTGCCGTTCTCGACGCCGCCGGCATCGCGCGCGCCGTGGTGCTCGGCCACTCCACCGGCGGCTGCATCGCGCAGGCGATCGCCAAACAGGCACCCGGCCGGCTCGACGGCCTGATCCTGAGCGCGAGCTGGCTCAAGTCCGGCCGCTACCTGAACGCCGTCTTCGGCGCCCGGCGCGCCATCCTCGCCTGCGATCCCTACGCCTATGCCGCCACCTCGGTGCTGAGCGCCTACCAGCCGCGCTGGATCGAGGCGAACTGGCATATCTACGACGCCGGGATCGCCGCCGCGCCGGTCAGCGAGCAGGCCCGGACAGTGACGCGCGAACGTCTCGACGCGCTGCTCGCCTTCGACGGCACCGCCGATATCGACTCGCTGATGATGCCGGTGCTCGTCCTCGGCACGCGCGACGACATGGTCGTGCCGGTCTATCATCAGGAAGAACTCGCCGCCGCCCTGCCCGGCTGTCGGCGGGCGATCATGGAAACCGGCGGACATCTCTTCCCGATCTCGCGGCCGGATGCCTTCACCGCCACCGTGGCGGAGTGGATCGGCGAACTCTGAGCCCGGAGCAAGGCCGTCCGGTTCGATCGACGGAGCGGACAGCACGACGCGCGGCGAAATGGCTCATGCCATCGCCTGATGACTCGGCGCTAAGCTGAGAATGCCTCCAAGTCGAAAGACGCGATCATGCGAGCCATTCTCTCCAGCCTTGTTCTCCTCCTCCCCGTCCTGACCCATGCCGCGATGGCACAGGACATCTCGGCCGGCGAGCGCTCCTTCGCCAAATGCCGGGCCTGCCATCAGGTCGGCGAGGGCGCGCGCAACCTCGTTGGGCCCGAGCTGAACGGGCTGATCGGCCGGCATTCCGGCGCGGTCGAGGGTTACAGCTATTCGAACGCCAACAAGAATTCCGGCCTGACCTGGGACGAGGCGACCTTCGCCGAGTACATCAAGGACCCCAGGGCCAGGATCCCCGGCACCAAGATGATCTTCGTCGGCATCAAGAACGAGAAGGAGATCAAGGACCTGATCGCCTTCCTCAAGCAGTTCGACAAGGACGGCAAGAAGTCCTGATTCCGCCTGCGGCATCGGCAAACTTGGTCATCGACGGCCACCTGTCGTATCTCTTCTCGTCTAATCGACGAAGGAGAGCTTGATGGCCGCCCCCGCGACCCGGACGAAACCCCTTTCCGCCTTGCGGGACTTCCTGCACAGCGAAGCAGCGGGCGGCATCGTCCTGATGGTCGTCGCGGCGCTGGCCCTCGTCGTCGCCAACTCGCCGGCGGCGCCGCTCTATTTCGGCGTGCTGAAGAGCTATGTGCTGGGCCTGTCTGTCCTGCACTGGATCAACGACGCGCTGATGGCAGTGTTCTTCCTGCTCGTCGGACTCGAGATCAAGCGCGAGATGCTCGACGGGCAGCTCTCGAGCTGGGCGCGCCGGGCGCTGCCCGGCTTCGCCGCGCTCGGCGGCATGATCGCGCCGGCGCTGGTCTATGTCGGCTTCAATCTCGGCTCGCCCGACACGCTGCGCGGCTGGGCCATCCCCGCCGCGACCGATATCGCCTTCGCGCTCGGCGTGCTCTCGCTGCTGGGCTCGCGCGTGCCAGCCTCGCTCAAGATCTTCCTGACGGCGCTGGCGATCCTCGACGATCTCGGCGCGGTCATCATCATCGCGGTCTTCTATACCGCCGAGCTCTCCGGCATTTACCTCGGACTTGCCGCGGCGACGCTCGTCGCGCTCGTCGCGCTGAACCGGCTCGGCGTGATGCGGCTTGCGCCCTATCTCCTGCTCGGCGCGGCGCTCTGGTACTTCACCCTCAAATCCGGCGTGCATGCGACCTTGGCCGGCGTCGCGCTGGCGCTGACCATCCCGCTCACCCCCTCGCCGGCCAGGCCCGACAGCACCACCTCGCCGCTGCACCGGCTGGAGCACGGGCTGCACCCCTGGGTTGCGTTCCTGATCATCCCGATCTTCGGCTTCGCCAATGCCGGCGTCTCCTTCACCGGGCTGGGACTGTCGACGCTCGGCCAGGCCGTTCCGCTCGGCATCATGCTCGGGCTGTTCCTCGGCAAGCAGATCGGCGTCTTCGGCTTCGGCTGGCTGGCGATCCGGGCCGGGCTCGCCGATCTGCCGGCCCGCGCGTCCTGGGCGCAGTTCTACGGCATCGCCCTGCTCTGCGGCATCGGCTTCACCATGAGCCTCTTCATCGGGCTGCTCGCCTTCCCCGCCTCGGAAGCCCTGCAGGACCAGACCAAGATCGGCGTGCTCGCGGGATCGCTGCTATCGGGCATCTGCGGCTGGCTGCTGCTGCGGCTGGCCAAACCGGAGGCCATGCACGAATCGAAAGCCTGATGCGATTCAGCGGAACACCTCTTCCATTTCTGCGAATCGATGCAATATTTATTCGCTCCGGCGAACATCTGTGATTCGGAGCCGGACGAATGTGCAGCCAGGAAAGGGCTCTCAGCGTCGATGAAGAAGGCCAAGCGGAAACCGGGGGAGAAGCGGTCGCAGATCGCCGCCATGCCGATCCGCCACGCCGCCGACGGCTCGACGGAGATCCTGCTCGTGACCTCGCGCACCACGCGCCGCTGGATCGTGCCCAAGGGCTGGCCGATGAAGGGCGTGAAGGACCGCGACGCCGCCGCGCGCGAAGCCTATGAGGAGGCCGGTGTGATCGGCCGCGTCAGCGAGAAGCCGGCCGGGCGCTATACCTACTGGAAGCGGATGAACGACCATTTCGCGCTCTGCGAGGTGAAGCTCTACCTGCTCGAGGTCGAGCAGCAGCTCGATAGCTGGGCCGAGCAGCACCAGCGCGACCTGCACTGGTTCAAGCTCGCCGACGCCGCCGACATCGTCGACGAGCCCGAACTCAGCACCGCCATCCGCAAGCTCGACACGCAGCTCGCCGTCGCCGCCTGACTTTTCCGTATCAGAGATCGTCGAAGGGCGTGCGGCCGTCGACCGCGATCATGCGCTCGCAGGCGATCCGATCGGCCTCGGCCGGGCTCGCGCCGCCGGTCCGGGCATCGACCACGAGCCGGACATACTGCTTCACCTCCTCGGGCATCGTCGCGAAGAAGGCGTTCAAACAGAGCGACGGCTGCTCGTGGCCGCAGCTCTTCTGCCGCTGGCAGCCCTTGCGCGGGCAGAACGACCAGATCTCCAGCCGGTCCACCAGGCTGCGATGCTGCCGCGCCCGCCGGGCCTCGTAATCCGCCTGCCACTGCGCCTGCTCCGGCGTCTGCCAGTCCAGCTTCGCCATGATCCGCTCCTGCATCGCGCGCCTGCGCGAAAGCTCATAGGTCCTCAGTCGCCCGGCTCGCGCGCGGGCGTTCGTGGATGACGAGGGGCAGCGGAGCGCCGCGAGGCGCGGTGGATAGAAAGCCGCTTCCGTTGAGCCAGGATGCGGCGCGGATGGATTGAGCCACCATCCGCACGCCCCGTGGCGCTCCGCTTGTCGGCGTTCTTGAAAACTGCGGGCCGCGCTTCCGTTGGGCGGAGCGTCGATCGCGAGCGAACAGGACATGCCGGCTCCCCGCAGCGGGTCGCCGATCGCCTGCCGCCTCGCAACCACCGCGCCGCCTCTCCTAGCGAGGCTCCTCGCACAGGCGCCGTAGTACGCCCAGGGCGGTTCCCGCAGCCTCCCGAGTCCGGGGTGCAAACCCGGCCGCAGGGCGCCGCCCCCGCCCCGCCATGCAGCATGCCTCCGGATGGCTGCCCCTCGGGGTGAGGTGAGCCGAAGATAGGCATGGGTTGTGGGGGCGGGGATTAGTTTTCGCTGAGGGAGTGCCCCCCCGTCATGGTCGCCCTTGTGGCGACCATCCACGTCTTCGCGCATCCAAGGCGTATCCAGACGTGGATGCTCGGGACAAGCCCGAGCATGACGGCAAAATCCCATGCAGCTCCCTGTCGGGATATCGGCATGGCATAACGCCACCAAAGGAGACAGCATGCCGATCCGTCCCGAACAGCCCGCCGATATCGACGCCATTCGCGCCCTGACCACGGAGGCCTTCGCGACGGCGCCGCATAGCAGCGGCACTGAAGCGGCGATCGTCGATGCCCTACGCGCGGCCGGGGCGCTGGCGCTCTCGCTCGTCGCCGTCGAGGAGGGCGAGATCGTCGGCCATGTCGCCTTCTCGCCGGTGACGATCGACGGGGCGGAGCGCGACTGGTTCGGGCTCGGGCCGGTCTCGGTGCGGCCGGGCCGACAGCGCAGCGGCATCGGCTCGGACCTGATCCGCGAGGGCCTGCGGCGCCTGCGCGAAATGGGCGCTGGTGGCTGCGTCCTGCTCGGCGACCCCGCCTATTACGGCCGCTTCGGCTTCGCCAACGATCCGGCGCTGGTGCTGGAGGGTGTGCCGCCGGACTACTTCATGCGCCTCGGTTTCGGCGCGGAACTGCCGGCCGGAACGGTGCGCTATCACGCGGCTTTCGACGGGGCCTGAGGCTCAACGCCTTCCCTTCTCCCCTTGCGGGAGAAGGTGGCAGCGCGAAGCGCTGACGGATGAGGGGTCGCACCGCCCTTTCTGTTTCACGCTTCAAGACATGAACGCCGGCAAGCGTCGCGCGACCCCTCACCCCAACCCTCTCCCGCAAGGGGAGAGGGGGCACGTTGCGGTTCAGGCGCGCCCGGAAGGTGACGAGCACGGCCAGCACCGACTGCCAAGTCTGATGCGTGGTGGCATGGCCGAGCTCATCGCGCGCATCGAGGTCGTTCGAGATCGCGCGAGGCATGGACGAAGGTGGAGGGGACGGTCATGGCTGCGAGGATAGGCGATGGCGCCGCCGTCATGGTCGGGCTTGTCCCGACCATCCACGCCTTTGCCGTGTCTGCGCGAGCCAATCCCGATAAGGCCGCCCATCGGCACCGTCGCAAGACGTGGATGCTCGGCACAAGGCCGAGCATGACGCGAGGCGTCGGAACCGCAACGCCTCTTCCTTCTCCCGGATGGGAGAAGGTGGCGCGGAGCGCCGGATGAGGGTGTGCGGTTCAAGATAAGGCGCCGCGGCGTCGTTGCGGCCTGACGATCAGCGGCGATCCCTCACCCCTGCCCCTCTCACTGATCTCGGGCTTGCCCGAGATCAGCACCTGAAGTGTCGAACTCGGCAACAGCCGAATTCGATGCGGGAGAGGGGTTTCCCGCGCTTTGGCTGTCAAGGAAACAGCCCTCAACCGCGCCGCCCCCGCCTTTCCCCAGCGCCCTTCGGCCGCACATCCGGCCTCGGGCCCATCTCGTCCAGCGTCGGCTTGCGCGGCCGTTCGCGCGACGATTTCGGCTTGCCCTCGCCGCCGCCCCAGTTATGCGGGCCCATATCCTCGTCCGTGGGCTTTCTGGCTCTGGTAGAGACGCCGTCGCCTGCCGGCGAGGCTTTTGCGCGGGTCGGCGGCAGGTTGGCGCTGGAGCCGTAGCTGCGCTCGCCCTTGTACTTGCCGGCGGAGGCCTCGACCTCACCCTGCCGGGCGAGCGGATCGTCCGCAATCGCCAGCTCCGTCGCCTGCAGGCGCTTGATCTCGTCGCGCAGGCGGGCCGCCGTCTCGAATTCGAGATCGGCCGCGGCCTCGCGCATGCGCTTCTCGAGATCGGCGATCGCGGCCTTGAGATTGTGGCCCGAGGCCGGCGCCACCAGCCCCTTGTCGACCGTGACATGGTCGCGCTCATAGACCGAGCCGAGAATGTCGCCGATATTCTTCTTCACCGTCTGCGGCGTGATGCCGTGTTCCGCGTTATAGGCGACCTGCTTCTCGCGGCGGCGGTTGGTCTCCGCCATCGCCCGCTCCATCGAGCCGGTGACGTGGTCGGCATACAGGATGACCTTGCCGTCGACGTTTCGCGCGGCACGGCCGATGGTCTGGATCAAGGACGTCTCGGAGCGCAGGAAGCCCTCCTTGTCGGCGTCCAAGATGGCGACGAAGCCGCATTCGGGAATGTCGAGGCCCTCGCGCAGCAGGTTGATGCCGACCAGCACGTCGAAGGCGCCAAGGCGCAGGTCTCTGAGGATCTCGATGCGCTCGATCGTGTCGATATCCGAGTGCATGTAGCGCACGCGCACGCCGTTCTCGTGCAGGTACTCGGTCAGGTCCTCGGCCATGCGCTTGGTCAGCACTGTGACCAGCGTGCGATAGCCCTTCTCGGTGACCTCCTTGACCTCGTCGAGCAGGTCCGCGACCTGATGCTTGGCGGGGCGAATCTCGACCGGCGGGTCGATCAGCCCGGTCGGGCGGATGACCTGCTCGGTGAAGACGCCGCCGGTCTGCTCCATCTCCCAGCCGCCGGGCGTGGCCGAGACATGCACCGACTGGGGCCGCATCGCGTCCCATTCCTCGAAGCGCAAGGGCCGGTTGTCCATGCAGGAGGGCAGGCGGAAGCCGTATTCGGCCAGCGTCGCCTTGCGGCGGAAGTCGCCCCGGTACATGCCGCCGATCTGCGGCACGCTGACATGGCTCTCGTCGGTGAAAACGAGGGCGTTGTCGGGCAGGTATTCGAACAGCGTCGGCGGCGGCTCGCCCGGCTTGCGGCCGGTGAGGTAGCGCGAATAGTTCTCGATGCCGTTGCAGGAGCCGGTGGCCTCGATCATCTCGATGTCGAAGGTGCAGCGCTGGTCGAGCCGCTGCGCCTCCAGGAAGCGGCCCATGCGGTTGAGCTCGTCGAGGCGGGCTTTCAGCTCCTCCTTGATCGACTTCACCGCTTGGGTCAGCGTCGGGCGCGGCGTGGTGTAGTGCGAATTGCCGTAGACCTTGATGAATTCGAGCTCGCCGGTCTTCTGGCCGGTCAGCGGGTCGAACTCGGCGATCGACTCGACCTCGTCGCCGAACAGGCCGATGCGCCAGGCCCGGTCCTCATAGTGCGCCGGATAGAGCTCGATGACGTCGCCGCGGACCCGGAAGGTGCCGCGGGCGAAGTCGTGCTGGGTGCGCTTGTACTGGAGTGCGACGAGATCGGCGATGAGCTGGCGCTGCTCGATGCGCTCGCCGAGCTTTATCGAGAAGGTCATCGCTGTATAGGTTTCGACCGAGCCGATACCGTAGATGCAGGAGACCGAGGCGACGATGATCACGTCGTCGCGTTCGAGCAGGGAGCGCGTCGCCGAATGGCGCATGCGGTCGATCTGCTCGTTGATCGAGGATTCCTTCTCGATATAGGTGTCCGAGCGCGGAACATAGGCCTCCGGCTGGTAATAGTCGTAGTAGGAGACGAAGTACTCGACCGCGTTGTCGGGGAAGAAGCTCTTGAATTCCCCGTACAATTGGGCGGCCAATGTCTTGTTCGGCGCGAGGATCAGCGCCGGGCGCTGCGTCTCCTCGATCACCTTGGCCATGGTGAAGGTCTTGCCCGAGCCGGTGACGCCGAGCAGCACCTGATCGCGCTCCTGCCGGCGGATGCCGTCGACGAGATCGGCGATCGCGGTCGGCTGGTCGCCTGAGGGCGAAAAGTCCGACTTCATCGTGAAGGCGATGCCGCCTTCCGATTTCTCGGGGCGCTCGGGCCTGTGAGGGGTCCAGGGCTTGCCGGGCTGGATGAAGGGGCTGCCGGTTTCGAGCAAATGCTGCAGCGAGCTCGCGGTCGCGGCAGCCGCGCCCTCGGCGCCGATGAAGGCGGAATCCGCCTTCTTGGAGAGCTTGCGCTTCGGCCTCTCCTCGCCGCCCGGCCGTTCCAGTGCGTAGCTCGGCTTGGCCTCGTAGCCGGCCTGCGGCTGGTCGCTGAAGCCGGAGGCGCCGCCGGGCACCGCCGTGCCGCGGTTGATCGCGGGGTTCAGCAGGTCGGCGAGATAGCCTTCGAGCGGCTTCAGCTCGGGCTTGGTCGCCTTGGAATTCGGCGTGCGGGCCGAAGACGGCTTCTTCGCCGCTTTCGGCTTGGTCGCGGTGGTGTCGGAGCTTTTCGGCATGGCCGCAATATGGGGCGGAACAGGCCGCGATGCGAGGGGGCGCAGCGCTCTGCCGCCATGATTGGTGACAGGAGTTGACAGGGTGACGTAACGCAACTTTAAGTTGCGTAAACTAGAACAAGACAACCTATGGAGATGGGCCATGTCGGGGGGCGGGTCCGAGGCGGCGGCGGTCGAGGCCTTCATCGCCCGCTGGCGCCTCTCGGAAGGTGCGGAGCGGGCGGCCTATGCGCAGTTCCTCAGCGAATTCTGCCGGCTGATCGGCATCGAGCCGCCGCAGCCGCCGACCAGCGATTCCGGCGCCGTGACCTATCGCTTCGAATACCCCGTGCGCTTTCCGGATGGGCAAGGCGGACACAGCACCGGGCGCATCGACCTCTACCGGAAGGGCGCCTTCGTCCTCGAAGCCAAGCAGAGCCGCCTCAAGGGACAGGCCAAGGAGGTCCTGCCGGCGCAGGGCGCCCTGCCCTTCGCGGAGCCGGCCGGGCCGCGCGGCCGGCGCGGGGCCGATCGCGCCTGGGACGTATTGATGCTCAATGCCCGCCGCCAGGCGGAGGATTATGCCAAGGCGCTGCCGGCAAGCCATGGCTGGCCGCCCTTCCTGATCGTCTGCGATGTCGGGCATTGCTTCGAATTCTACGCGGACTTCACCGGGCAGGGTAAGAACTACGTCCAGTTTCCGGATCGCCAGAGCTACCGCGTCTATCTCGACGACCTGCGCGATGCCGCCTTGCGCCAGCGCCTCGCGACGATCTGGAGCGAGCCGTTCTCGCTCGATCCCGCCCGCCATGCGGCCCGTGTCACCCGCGCCATCGCCGAGCGGCTGGCTGCGGTCTCGAAGGTGCTGGAGCGCGAACACGATCCCGAAGAGGTGGCGCTTTTCCTGATGCGCTGCCTGTTCACGATGTTCGCCGAGGATGTCGGGCTGATCCGCAAGGATGCTTTCAAGGCCCTGCTGCGGGATTGCCGCGACGCGCCGGATTCCTTCCTGCCGCTGGTCTCGGAACTGTGGCAGGCGATGGACAAGGGCGCCTATTCCACCTCCGTGCGCGAGCGGATGAAACGCTTCAACGGCAAGCTCTACGAGGATGCGCAGGTCTTCCCGCTCGGGCGCGAGGAGATCGGCGAATTACTGGCCGCGGCCGAGCATGACTGGAAGGAGGTCGAGCCGGCGATCTTCGGCACCTTGCTGGAGCAGGCGCTCGACCCGCAGGAACGGGCACGCCTTGGCGCGCATTACACGCCGCGCGCCTATGTCGAGCTGCTGGTCGTCGAGACGGTGATCGGGCCGCTGCGCGAAGACTGGCGCGCGGTTCTCGGCGCGGCGCAGCAGGCTCGCGACGGCGGCGACGCGCGAAAGGCACTGGCGCTGGTCGAGGGTTTTCACGAGGCGCTTTGCACAACGCGGATTCTCGATCCTGCCTGCGGGACGGGAAATTTCCTTCATGTTTCACAAGAGCTTATGAAGAAATTGGAAGGCGAGATGCTCGATGCCGCCGGCGAACTCGGCCGCAACGAGGAGCTCTCCGGTTTCGCCGCGCATCAGGTCGGGCCGCACCAGTTCCTGGGCATGGAGACCAATCGCCGCGCGGTGGCCATCGCCGACCTCGTGCTCTGGATCGGCCATCTGCAATGGCATTTCCGCACGCGCCCCCACGCGCCGCGCGAGCCGATCCTCGAAAAGCTCGACCATATCTACAAGCGGGACGCGGTGCTGAGCTGGGATGGCTGGCCGATCCCGCATTGGCGTGACGGCCGGGAGACCCTGCCGAATCCGCGCAGGCCGAGCTGGCCGGAGGCCGAGTTCATCGTCGGAAACCCGCCCTTCATCGGCGGGAAGGACCTGCGCGCCCGGCTCGGGGCCGCCTATGTCAAGGCGCTCTGGGCGGCACATCCGCAGATGAACGAGAGCGCCGATCTCGTGATGTACTGGTGGGACCACGCCGCCGAGTTGCTGACGCAGCCGGGCACGCACCTGCGCCGCTTCGGCTTCGTCACGACGAACTCGATCACGCAGCTCTTCCAGCGTCGGACGGTCGAGCGGCACCTCGCCGGCAAGCGGCCACTCTCGATCGTCATGGCGATTCCCGACCATCCCTGGACGAAGGCCGGGCGGGACAGCGCCGCCGTCCGGATCGCGATGACGGTCGCGCGGGCTGGATCCCATGACGGCAAGCTCTGCTCGGTCCTGTCCGAAACCGGGCTCGACACCGACCAGCCCCAGATCGAACTCGGCGTCAGCGAGGGGCGGATCAATTCCGACCTGACGATCGGCGTGGATATGACCCAGGCTGCGCCTTTGCGGAGCAATCACGGGCTGTGCTCGCCCGGCGTGAAGCTGCACGGCGCGGGCTTCATCGTGATGCCTGCCGAAGCACAGGCTCTCGGCCTCGGCCTCCGGAAGGGCCTGGACAATCATGTCCGCGACTATCGCAACGGGCGTGACCTGACGGCGCGCTCGCGTGACATGATGGTCATCGACCTGTTCGGTCTCGCTGCGGAAGAGGTTCGCGACCGATTCCCGGAAGTCTATCAGTACCTCAAACGGACGGTGAAGGAGGAAAAGGACGGCAACGGAAAACTCATCGGCCGGGATGCAAACCGGCGCGAAAGCTACCGCGAACTCTGGTGGGTTTTCGGCGAACCGCGACGCGAGCTGCGCCCAGCCCTCGCTCCGCTTCAGCGCTACATCGCCACGGTTGAAACCGCCAAGCACCGCGTCTTCCAGTTCCTCGATGCTGCGATCCTGCCTGACAACAAGATCCTGGCGATCGCTCTCTCGGACGCTCATACGCTCGGCGTCCTGTCCTCCCGCATTCATGAAACCTGGTATCTGGCCAGCGCCGGAAAACGCGGCGTCTACGAACGCGATGCGGTCTATGTGAAGTCCCGCTGCTTCGACCCGTTTCCTTTCCCCGATGCGACCGAGCACCAGCGGGAAGCCATCCGCCGCGCGGCGGAGGCACTAGACGCCATACGCAAGCAGGTCTTGCTGGAACACCCCGGCCTGACACTGACCAAGCTTTACAATGTGCGTGAGGCGCTCCTTGCCGGATACGCGCTAAAGGCCACCGAAGTGGATATACGCGACCGCGGTTTGGTGATGATCATCGACGAACATCACGAAGCGCTCGATGCCGCCGTCGCCGCCGCCTATGGCTGGCCGGCCGATCTCGGCGAGGAGGAGATCCTGGCCCGGCTCGTCGCGCTCAACCGGCAGCGCGCTCAGGAGGAAACGCAGGGCCTGATCCGCTGGCTCAGGCCCGATTATCAGCGGCCGCGCTTCGGCGCCCCGGCGAGAACCGGCGAGCAGCTCGACGCGCTGCTGCCGGAGCCGATATCGGCCGTCGTCAGCAAGCCTGTCTTTCCGGCCGAGGCGGTGGAGCGCGTCGCAGCCGTGCTCGCCGCGCTGGCGCCGGCCGCGACGCCGATCGATGCGCGGACGATCGCGGCGCGCTTCCGCCAGGGCCTCAAGGTCGAGCGCGCGATACGCGACATCCTGATCTCGCTGGCGCGTGTCGGAGAAATCTCGACCATGGATGGCGGACACAGCTTCGCGCGCCGTTTGACCGGCACGGGGTGATCGGGGGCACGCCGGTTCCTTGCGCTCGCGTCGATTGCGGCCTGCGTCACCCGTGTGCGAGCCAGGCGTCGATTCCGGCTGCCGCGGCGGTTCCGGTGGCGAAGCTCGCCTGCAGGAGGTACCCCCCGGTCGGCGCCTCCCAGTCCAGCATCTCGCCGGCCGCGAAGACGCCCGGCAGGCGCTTCAGCATGAAGCCTGCGTCGACCTCGTTGCGCGCAATGCCGCCTGCCGTCGAGATGGCGCGCGCGATCGGCATGGGGGCTTCGAGCCGCAGCGGCGCCGCCTTGATCAGTGCCGCGAGCGCATCCGGTCCGTCCGGAAGAGCCGCACCGGCCGCATCGCGCAGCAGGGCAATCGCGGCCGGGGCCAGCCCCGCCGCCTTGCGCAGATGATTGCTCAGCGTCTCGCCCTTGCGACGCTTCGCCAGGCGGGCGGCGAGTTCCGGCACGGAGAGATCGGGGCGGAGGTCGACTTCAAGCGCGGCAGCGCCGTCGCGCCGGATCGCCTCGCGGATCGGCGCCGACAGCGCGTAGACCGCTCCGCCCTCGATGCCGCCGGCATCGATCATCGCCTCGCCGGCCGCCTCCTCGCCCGCGCAACGGAGCACGATCCGCTTCAGCGGCTGGCCGGCGAAGCGCTCCTTCATCACGGGCGACCAGGCAACAGTGAAGCCGCCATTGGCCGGCCCGAGCGGCGAGACCGTGACGCCGCGCTCCGCCAGCAGAGGCACCCAGCCGCCATCGGAACCGAGCCGCGCCCAGCTCGCGCCGCCGAGCGCCAGCAGCGTGGCATCGGGACGAACGGTTTCGACGTCGCCGGTGGCCACACGAAATGTCAGGGCGCCGCCGGCATCCCAGCCCGTCCAAAGCCTGCCCGAGGCCAGCTTGACTCCCAGCGCATCGAGCCGGCCGAGCCAGGCGCGCAACAGCGGCGATGCCTTCATCGCGCGGGGGAAGATGCGGCCGCTGGAGCCGATGAAGCTGTCAGCTCCGAGCCCGTCCGCCCAGTCGCGCAGCGCCTGCGGCGGGAAGGCTCGCAGGGCCGGCTCGAGCCAGTCGCCCGCTTCGCGGTAGCGGCGGAGAAAAACGTCGAACGCTTCGGAATGGGTGAGGTTCAGGCCGCCGCGCCCGGCGAGGAGGAACTTGCGGGCGGGTGAGGCCATGCGCTCGTAGATCGTGACGCGGTGCCCGGCGCCGGCCAGCCGCTCGGCCGCGATCAGCCCGGCCGGGCCGGCACCGATGATGGCGATGTTGCGTATCGGCTTTTCCACCGCGGCCCTGTCTTGTTCTGGGCACGTCATCCCGGGCGCAGCAAAGCGAAGACCCGGGATCCATGCCTGAAGCGTCCCTGGAGATGCTCCGGCATGGCTCCCGGATCGGCGCCGCTGACGCGGCTTGTCCGGGATGACGGCGCGTTTCCGTTCGAAGGCTTACCGCTTTAGACTGGCTCCCTCGCCTCGGAAAGCCCGTAACGGATATCGATTTCCATGCCGACCATCGCCGCCTATATCGGCGCCGCGCTCTTCGAGATCGCCGGCTGCTTCGCCTTCTGGGGCTGGCTCCGGCTCGGCAAGCCGATCTGGTGGCTGCTGCCGGGCCTCGTCTCGCTCGGGCTCTTCGCCTGGCTCCTGACGCTGGTCGAGAGCGCGGCGGCGGGCCGCGCCTTCGCGGCCTATGGCGGGGTCTATATCGCCGCCTCGCTGGGATGGCTCTGGACTGTCGAAGGCATCAGGCCCGATCGCTGGGACCTGACCGGCGGCGCCATCTGCCTCGTGGGCGCCGCGATCATCCTGGCGGCGCCACGCTGAGGATGGCCCTCAGCCGCCCGAATGCGCGGCGGGGATGAGGACGGCCGGCATCTCGCGCTGCGCAGCGGCTGCCTTGGTGTCGCGCAAGCGGCTTTCACGCAATTCGTTGGCGCTCTCCAGGATCGGGTAGGCGATCGAGACGATATGGCCGTGGATGCGCTTGAGGTCGCGGATGATGTCGAGATGGATCGCGCTGGTCTCGATCGATTCCGCCCGACCCGAACGCAGGCGCTGGAAATGACTGTCAGTGGCACGCCGCTCGGCATCGCGCATCGCCGCCTTGTCGGCGAAGAGCTGACGGGCGAGTTCGAGATCGCGCGTCGCGAAGACGTTGAGCGCCAGCGCCAGCGCCGAGGCGACGCGGTGGTGGAAATCGCGGATCTCGGCCAAACCCTCCGGCGAGAAGGAATAGCGCTTGCGGATCTTCTTCTCGGCGAGCTCGCGCAGGTTCTTGTCGATGACGTCGCCGATATGCTCGAGATTGGTGATCAGCGTGATGATCTCGAACAGGCGCCGGCTCTCCTCCTCGGAGAGTTCGTTGCGGGAGACCTTGACCAGATAGAGCTTGATCGACTCGTGGATGGTGTCGACGCCGTCATCAGCCTGGGCGATGGCTCGGGAGAGCTTGAGTTCGTCCTTCTCCAGCAGCGTCATGGTATCGCGCAGCATGCCCTCGACGCGGTCGCCGAGGCGCAGAGCCTCGCGCATCGCCCCCGCCAGCGCCTCGGTCGGGCTGTCGAGCGCGTTCGGGTCGAGATAGCGCGGCGTCACGGCCTCCGCCTTCTCCTCCTTGCCGGGCATGAAGCGCTCGACCAGCGCCGAGACCGGACCGACGAAGGGCAGGAAGACCAGCGCGCCGACGACGTTGAGCATGACGTGGAATTCGATCGCGAGCCTTGCATCCGCCGAGGGCAGGCTGACGAGCCAGGCCGAAAGCGGGCCGACGAAGGGCAGCACGGCAAGCGCCAGGATCAGGCGCGTGACGAGATTGCCGACAGCGGCGCGCCTCTGGGCGGCGGGCGCGCCGAGCTGGTCGAGCACCGGGATCAGCGCATTGCCGAGATTGGCACCGATGACCAGCGTCAGCGCCGTCGCGGGCGGGAACAGGCCGGATGCCGCGAAGGTGGCGACAAGCAGGATGATCGCGATCGAGGAATGCACAATCCAGGTCGCGGCGATGGCCGCGAGGATGCCGAGCAGCGGCTCCGAGCCCATGGCCGTGAGGACGAGGCGGAAGGTCGGCGACTGCGCGAGCGGCGCGGCGGCGGCATTGAGTTCGATCAGCGAGAGCAGGATCAGGCCGATACCGACCAGCACGCGGCCGATATTGCGCGGGCGCTCCATCGCCTCGCTGGAGAGATACAACGCGACGCCGACGGCGACGCAGAGCCCCCAGAGCCAGCCGAGATCCATCGAGATGACGAAGGCCGCGAGCGCCGTGCCGAGATTGGCGCCGAGCAGCACCGCGAGCGCCATCGCCGGCACGATCAGCGCCTGACCGGCGAAGGAGGAGACGAGCAATGTCGTCGCCGTCGAGCTCTGCAGCACCATGGTCACGGCGACGCCGCTGCCGAAGGCGGCGAAGCGATTGCGCGTGAAACTCTGCAGCGCCTGCCTGAGTTGCGAGCCGAAGGCGCGCATCGCGCCGGTTCGCACCAGCCTGACCGCCCAGATCAGCAGCGCGACGCCGCCGACGAGATGGATCAGGATGGTGGTTGCGCTCTCGCCCGTGGCCATTTTCGTGTGGTCTTCCCCGATTCAGGTGACGATCGTCAGCCAAATCTATCAATTTTTGATTAGCCAACTCAACAGAAATACACGCCGAAAGTGCTGATAATTGGGCAGCACTTTCGGCCTTGCGGAGATGTGGACGAATAGCGGGTTCCGGCGCCGATCAGGCCGGCGGAATCAACGTGACGCCCTTGTTCGCGAAGGAAACGGAGACCGGGCTGCCGGGCGCCAGCATCTCGCGCCCGCCATACTGCACCACGAAGAGCTCGCCGACTTCGGTCTCGACCATGACGTCGAGGTGATTGCCGAGATAGGCGCATTTACGGATCGTGCCGGGCAGCGAACCGCCCTGCCCCGGCTCGCCCAGCAGCAGCGCCTCCGGCCGGATCGCGACCTTGGCCGGGCCGACACCGAGACCGCGCGCCGGCAGGCTGACCGTGGCGGAGCCGATCGCGACATCGGCGCGGCCGTCAGCCGCCGCCTTCACGGTGACGTCGACCAGATTGGCGTCGCCGATAAAGTCCGCGACGAAGGCGTTCGAGGGCTGCTCGTAGAGGTCGCGCGGGGCGCCTTCCTGCGCGATCCGGGCGTTCGACATCACGATGATGCGGTCGGAGACGGCGAGCGCCTCCTCCTGATCGTGGGTCACATAGGCCACGGTCAGGTTGAGGTCCTGCTGCAATTCGCGGATTTCCTCGCGGACGCGGCGGCGCAGCTTGGCGTCGAGATTGGAGAGCGGCTCGTCGAAGAGCAGCACCTGCGGCTCCAGCACCAGCGCACGGGCGACCGCGACGCGCTGCTGCTGGCCGCCCGACAATTCGGACGGATAGCGGTTCTCGAAGCCCTTGAGGCCGACCAGCGCCAGCTTCTCCAGCGCCATCTGCTTCGCCTGCTCCTTGCCGAGGCCCTTCACCGTCGGGCCATAGGCGGCGTTGTCGAGCACGCTCATATGGGGAAAGAGCGCGTAGGACTGGAACACCATCGAGACGTCGCGATCGGCTGCGGACAGCTTGGTGACGTCCTTGCCGCCGATCAGGATCTGGCCTTCGCTGGCGATCTCGAGCCCGGCGATCATGCGCAAGGTCGTGGTCTTGCCGCAGCCTGAGGGGCCGAGCAGGGTCACGAGCTTGCCGGCCTCGATGGTGAAGTTGATGTTGTCGACCGCCGTCACCGCGCCATAGCGCATGGAGACGTTGCGGAATTCGACGGATGCGGGCCCGGCCTTCGTCAACTTGCTGCTCCCTGACTGATGGGGTTGGACACCGAGCTGGAGAGCGCGACGACCTTGCGCCGGCCGAGCTTGCGCTCGCCGACGAGGAACTGGATGAGGGCGATGCCCAGCGCCATGAAGACGATCAGCACCGAGGAATAGGCGATGGCGAGGCCGAACTCGCCGGCCTCGACGCGCCCGACGATATAGGCGGTGGAGAGGTTGTACTCGGCCGAAACCAGGAAGATCACGGCGCTGACCGCCGTCATCGAGCGCACGAACGAGTAGACCAGCGCCGAAACCAGCGCCGGCTTCAGCAGCGGCAGCACCACGCGCCAGAGCGTGGTGAAGCTGCGGGCGCGCAGCGTCGTCGAGGCCTCGTCCAGGCTCTTGTCGATCTGCGAGAGCCCGGCGATGCCGGAGCGCACGCCGACCGGCATGTTGCGGAAGACGAAGGCGATGACGAGGATCAGGCCGGTGCCGGTGATCTCGACCGGCGGCACGTTGAAGGCGAGGATATAGGCGACACCGAGCACCGTGCCGGGAATGGCGAAGGAGAGCATCGTCGCGAATTCCAGCCCGGCCCGGCCGCTGAAGCGCTGGCGCGTCAGCAGATAGGCGGTGAGCAGGCCGATCACCGCCGTCAGCGGGGCCGAGATCGCGGCGACCTTCACCGTGGTAAAGAAGGACGGCCAGGCCGAGCCCTGGAAATAGATGCCGTTGCTGAAGTCGATGGCGAAGCCGGTGAGATAGTGCTGCAGCGTCGGCGTGAAGTCGCGGCCCATGTTGCGGACGAAGCCGCCGACCAGGATGACGATGTAGATCACCACGGTCAGCGCCACCCAGGGCACGATCACGAGTGCCGAGAGCCAGGTGATGCGGCGCGGCAGCGGCGTCGGCAGGCCGGCATCGCCCTTGCCGGTGACCGTCGTGTAGGACTTGTCGCCGAGCCAGCGCTGCTGCACCCAGAAAGCGCCGAGCGTGAAGGCGAGCAGCACGATGGCGAGCACCGCCGCCTGCCCCTGATTGTAGGAGGCGCCGACCACCGCGAAGAAGATCTTGGTCGAGAGCACCTCGAAATTGCCGCCGAGCACGAGCGGGTTGCCGAAATCGGCCATGCTCTCGACGAAGCCGAGCAGGAAGGCGTTGGCGATGCCGGGCCGGAGCAGCGGCCAGGTCACGGTGCGGAAGGTCTGCCAGCGCTTGGCGCCGAGCGTCTGCGAGGCCTCCTCCAGGCTGGGCGAGATGCCCTGCACGACGCCGATCAGCACCAGGAAGGCAATCGGCGCGAAGGCCAGCACCTGCGCCAGCAAGACGCCGGGCAGGCCGTAGAGCCAGCGCGAACGCGGGATGTCGAACCATTCGTAGAGCAGCGTCGAGACGGCACCGGCGCGGCCGAAGAGCAGGATCAGCGCGAGGCCGATGACGAAGGGCGGGGTGATGATCGGCAGCACGGTCAGCGCGCGCATGACGCGCTTGCCGGGCATGCCGGTGCGCAGGATGAGGAGCGCGCAGGCGAGGCCGAGCAAGGTGGTGATCACACCGCAGAGCACGGCCAGGATCAGCGTGTTCCAGGCAACGCCGCAATTGACGTTGGCGCTGAGACAGCCCAGCCCCCAGATCGAGGAATCGAAGAAGCGAGCGATGAAGGCCGAGGGCGCGAAGGCGCCGTTCTGGTCGACCAGCGCACTCTTCAGGATGATCGCGACCGGGAAGAAGATGAAGATGCCGATCAGCAGGACGACGAGGCCGATCGTCGAAGTCGTGAAGAGGTCGCCGCGGCAGACGCCGCGATAGGCGAGGCCGTGGCAGAGCAGGAAGAGCAGCGACAGAAGCGTCAGGAAGGCGCCGCCGCCGATGCCGCGCTGGGAGGCCCCGGCGCCGCCGAGCAGAGCGGCCAGCCAGGAGATGCCCTGGTCCTTCAGCACGATCGAGAAGGCCTGGGCGAAGAACAGCGCCATGCCGAGGAGGCCGGCCCAGAGCAGCACCGTCGCCGTGCGCTGACGGTCGGCACTGCCCCAGAACAGCGTCGCAGCCGCGAGCGCTATGCCGACCGGCAGGAGCCAGGGCGTCTGGCCCGAGAGGGCGAGCGCCAGCGCGCTGCCGGCCTTGCCGAACGGGTACTCGGCAAGCCAGGCCCAGTTCGTCAGGCTCATGCCCTCGACGAGATACCAGGGCATCAGCGCATAGCCGAGCCAGCCGATCAGCAGCACGAGTCTCGTTGCTGGCGCCATGGTTGCCCTGTTCCCCTGTCGTAACGTGGTCCGGGGCCGGTTCGAGCCGGCCTTCGCGCTTCTGAATGTTATTTGTGAAATCCCGCTGCCGTCATCCCGGACGGAGCGAAGCGAAGATCCGGGATCCATCGTAGAGCGCAGCGCCCTTCGATGGATCCCGGGTCAAGCCCGGGATGACGGCAGAGGTTCGTGAACGAAACCGTTCGCCGTCACGGCCAGGGGCGACGCAGCCTTACTTCGGCAGCGCCTTGACTTCCTTGTCCCACTTGGCGAGCAGACGGGTGCGCTCGGCCGAGGAGCCGTATTTCACGAAGTCGTAGTTGATCAGCTTCATCTGATCCATCTTCGGCGACTGCGCCGGCACCGGCGAGGCCTTGTTCGAGGGAACCTGATAGGACTTCGCGGGAGCGGCCAGCGCCTGAGCGGCCGGGGTCAGCGCCCAGTCGTAGAACTTCTTGGCGTTGTCCAGGTTGCGCGCGCCCTTCACGATCGACATCGAACCGATCTCGTAGCCCGTGCCCTCGCAGGGCGCGACCGGCTTGATCGGGTCGCCCTGCACGGCGAAGACCACCGCGTCATGGATGAAAACGATGCCGACGGCGGTCTCGCCGAGGCTCGCGGCCTTGGCCGGCGCCGCACCCGACTTGGTGTACTGGCTGACGTTCTTGTGGAGAGCCTTGAGATATTCGAAGCCCTTGTCCTCGCCCATGAGCTGGATCACCGTCGCCAGCAGGTTATAGGCCGTGCCCGAGGAGTTGGGATCGGCGACCTGGACGTCGTCCTTCAGCTTGGCGTTGAGCAGGTCGGCCCAGCATTTCGGCTCGGGAATGCCCTTGGCCTTGATCTGCTCGGTGTTGAAGCCGAAGCCGAGCGCGCCGGCATAGATGCCGACCGAACGCTGCTTGGCGGCCTTCCACTGGTCGAGCGCCCAGCCATGCAGCTCCTTGTTCTTCGGCGATTCATATTCCTGGGTGAGACCCTCCTCCGCCGCCTGGAGATGCGGATCGCCAGTGCCGCCCCACCAGATGTCCCCGCGCGGGTTGGAGGATTCGGCCTTGAGCTGGGCATAGATCTCGCCCGCCGACTTGCGGGTCATAGCGACCTTGACGCCGGTCTCCTTCTCGAAGGCCGTCGACATGGCGCGGCACCATTCTTCCTGGACACCGCAATACATGACCAGCGAGCCCTGAGCCCGGGCCGGAGTGGCGGCGATGGCCGCCGTGGCGAGCGCGGCGAAGAACCCCGCCTTGAGCCATGATTTCGTCTGCATGTGAACCTCCCTGTTCGGATCTTTCGCTTCTTGTTGCTTGAGACGAAGCTGAGATGAATTTTTGCGAAAGATCAATGGACTATCGTGCTGGCTAAAGGATGCCTGTGATCTCCCGGAGCGGCGCCGCCAGCGCCGGCGTGCAGCACAGGATCGGATTGCCCCTGGCGATTCCCTCGCCGGCAAAGAAATCATTGATATGGGCGCCTGCCTCACTGGCGATGACGATGCCGGCAGCGACGTCCCAGGCGTTGATGTGAAGCTCGCCATAGGCATCGCTCGAGCCATTGGCGACATGACACAGGCCGAGCGTGCCCGAACCGCCCCGTTTCATCGCGGCGCCCGCCGCATAGCCACGCTCGATCACCTTGAGATAGCTCGCGGCCGGCATGCGGGTCGACCAGCCCAGCTCGACCGAGGCGCGCGCAATATCCGTCGCGCCGGAGACCTTGATCGGATCGCCGTTCAGCGTCGCACCGGCGCCACGGCGCGCAGCATAGACCTCGCCCAGAGCCGGCGCCGCGACGACGCCGATCTCAGGCTTGCGGTTCGCCAGGAAGCCGATCGAGATGCACCAGTTGCGGTCGCCATGGGCGAAATTCGCGGTGCCGTCGATCGGATCGAGGATCCAGACCGCATCGGAAGCCTCGCCGCCGCCCTCCTCGCCGATGACGGTGTCGTGCGGAAAGAGCTCCGAGAGCCGGCGACGCAGGAAATCCTCGACCTTGCCGTCGGCGACGGTCAGCCAGTCCTGCGCACCTTTCATGGTGATGCCGAGCGACTCGCGCCTGGTGAAATAGCCCAGCGCCAGATGGCTCGCCTCGGCGGCAAGACCGAGAGCCGCGTAATAGCGCAGATCGCGCTCGGCCGGCGTCATCACTTGGCCCCCAGGTCGACGCGGACAGGCTTGCCGGTCTGCGCGGATTCCGTCGCGGCATCGGCGAGAATCTGCGCCTTCAGGCCGTCGAGCCCGGTCGGCGACGCGGCTGCCTTGCCGTTGCAGGCGGCGATGAAGGCGTCGAGCTCGGCGCGATAGGCCGCCGCATAGCGCTCCAGGAAGAAGTTCTGCACGGGATCGGCACGGAAGCCCTGCCCGGTCGCGATCTCGACCGTCGTCTCGTGAATATTGCCGGCGCGCAGCATGCCCTTGGAGCCATGGACCTCGATGCGCTGGTCATAGCCATAGGTGGCGCGGCGCGAATTCGAGATCTGGGCGATCCGCCCCGAGGCCGTCTTCATGATCACGGCAGCGGTATCGACGTCGCCGGCCTCGCCGATCGCCTTGTCGACGAGGGCGGAGCCCAGCGCGAAGACCTCGACCGGCTCCTCGGCGAGCAGGAAGCGCGCCATGTCGAAATCATGGATCATCATGTCGCGGAAGAGCCCGCCCGAACGCTTGACGTAATCGACCGGCGGCGGCGAGGGATCGCGCGAAATCACCGTGACGATCTCGATCGCGCCGGCCTCGCCAGCACGCAGGCGCTTCTCCAGCGCCGCGAAATTCGGATCGAAGCGGCGGTTGAAGCCGATCATCAGCGGCTTGCCGGATGTCTCGACGGTGGCGAGGCAGCGGCGGATGCGGGCGGCATCGAGATCGACCGGCTTCTCGCAGAATACGGCCTTGCCGGCCGAGACGGCCTGCTCGATCAGGTCGGCATGGGTGTCGGTCGGCGTGCAGATCAGCACCGCATCGATCGCGGCGTCAGCGAGGATCGCCTCGGCGCTCACGGCCTTGGCGCCGGCAGCGGCTGCGAGCGAGGCGGCGGCCTCGGGCATCGCGTCGGTGACGGCGACGAGTTTGGCATCGCCGCGCGCGGCGACGTTCAGCCCGTGGATGCGCCCGATGCGGCCGGCGCCCAGCAATCCGATCTTCATGGTCTTCGTCATTCCCGTGGTCGCGTCTCGTCAGGCGGTCTTGCGGCCGGTACGCCGCCATGAAATCCGGCGCTAGTCGTGCGCGCCGAGAATGGTCTGGTCGAAATCGATGTTGGAGCCGGTCATCAGCCCCGACTCGGCCGAGGCGAGATAGGCGACCGCCTTGGCGACCTCGCGCGGATCGATCAGACGACCGAAGGGCTGCGAGGCGTTGGCCTCCTCCAGCCAGCCGTCCTTGGCGTCGTGGCGCAGCTTCATGATCGCATCCTCGCCCGGCGTCGCCATCCAGCCGATATTGAGGCCGTTGACGCGGATGCGGTGCTTCAGGAGGCCATAGGCTGCGTTCTTCGTCAGCGCGGCCAGCGCGGCCTTCGAGACGCTGTAGGCGGAGAGGAAAGGCTGGCCGCCATGGGCCGACATCGACTGGATGTTGACGATGGCGCCGGGGATATCCTGCCGGCGCATCAGACCGGCGGCATCCTGGATCAGGAAGAAGGGCGCGCGCAGGTTCACCGCCATGATGCGCTCGTAGAGCGCGGGCGAGGTGTCGAAGATCGTGCCACGATCGGTATCGCCGGCGGCGTTGACGAGGATGTCGAGATGCCCGAAAGCCTTCTCGGCAGCCGGAACGACCTGTCGGACCGCATCGAGATCGGCGAGATCGACCTGATGGAAACGGGCATCGCAGCCGGCCGCCCGCAGGCTTTCCGCCACGGCCTCGCCGCGCGCCGCGTTACGCCCGGTCAGGAGAAGCCCGCGGGTGCCGCGATCAGCGAATTCGCGGGCGATTGCCTCGCCCAGCCCCTGGCTGCCGCCGGTAACGATGGCAACCTTGCCGTGAAGATCACGGCCGAACGAACCGGCTTGCGACAACGACCCGCCTCCCGCAGCGAATGGCAGGAATTTTTTAGAGCTCCCGCTAGTTGGAATAAACATTCCATTTTTGGCATGGACGAGTCAAGACGATGCGGCACGTGCAGCGACGGCATCGTTGAAGAGACCACGCGGCCGTTCGCGCGTCAGGCGATCGAGCGGATTGCCGGAGCCTGACACGGCCGCAAGTCTGCCCGCGAGCGAAGCGTTCTCAACGGAAAGAAAACTGTCGTCTTCGCGCTCTCTCCGGCATAAAATTGTTACGATGCAGCGAAATCAGGCGCATTCATGCAAATGAAAGCCTTCTGGGAAGCCCCGCATCGCGACAGACGCGCATCTGCCCTGCGCTGCACAGTTGACGCTTTCGTTGGCACATGCCTTGCTGGCCCCATCAACGAGAACACGGTGCGAAGGCGCCGGGGATAAATTTTGTTTAAAATGTGGAGGCATTCGATGAAAGAGCAGGAAATCCGCGGCCTCGTCGCGGATGTGAAGGAAGGCACGCTGTCGCGTCGCTCCTTCATGCAGAAAATGGCGGCGGTCGGTATCGCCGCTCCGATCGCATCCCAGATTCTGATCTGGAACGACGTGGCGATGGCGAATGCCACGCTGCAGTACAAGCCGACCAAGGCCGGCGGCGGCGGCCCGCTGAAGATGCTGCTCTGGCAGGCTCCGACGCTGCTGAATCCGCATTTCGCCTCGGGCACCAAGGACCAGATCGCCTCGCGCATCTTCTATGAGCCGCTCGCCGGCTGGGACAAGGAAGGCAACCTGATCCCCTGCCTCGCGGCAGAAGTCCCGACCAAGGCCAATGGCGGTCTCTCGGCCGACGGCCTCAGCGTCACCTGGAAGATCAAGAAGGACGTGAAGTGGCATGACGGCAAGCCGCTGACCGCCGACGACGTCGTCTTCACATACGAATATGCCAAGGACCCGGCGACCGCCGCCTACACCACGGGCTCCTACAAGGACATCAAGGTCGAGAAGGTCGACAGCCACACCGTCAAGGTGATCTTCAGCCAGCCGACACCGTTCTGGGCCGATCCCTTCGTCGGCACGGTCGGCCAGATCATCCCGAAGCATCGCTTCGGCGACTATGTCGGCGCCAAGTCCCGCGAGGCCCCGGACAACCTCAAGCCCGTCGGCACCGGCCCCTACAAGTTCGTCGAGTTCAAGCCGGGCGACGTCCTCACCGGTACCCGCAACGAAGATTACCACATCAAGAACCAGCCGCATTTCGACACGATCGAGGTCAAGGGCGGCGGTGATGCCGTCTCGGCGGCCCGCGCCGTCCTGCAGACCGGCGAATACGACTATGCCTGGAACCTGCAGGTCGAGGACGAGGTCCTCAAGCGCATGGAGACCGGCGGTCGCGGCAAGATCAGCGCGGTTCCGGCTGGCGATATCGAGTTCATCATCCTGAACACGACCGATCCGTGGACCGAGGTCGATGGCGAGCGTTCGAGCGTCAAGACCAAGCACCCGACGCTGAGCGACCCCAAGGTCCGTCAGGCGATGAACCTGCTGATCGATCGCGATTCGATCGAGAAGTTCATCTACGGCCGCGGCGGTCGCGCCACGGCGAGCTTCGTCAACGAGCCCAAGCAGTTCAAGTCGACCAAGCTCAAGTATGAATTCAACATCGACAAGGCCAACAAGATCCTTGACGACGCCGGCTGGAAGAAGGGCTCGGACGGCATTCGCGAGAAGGACGGCAAGAAGCTCAAATACGTCTACCAGACCTCGATCAATGCCCCGCGCCAGAAGACCCAGGCCATCATCAAGCAGGCCTGCCAGCGCGCCGGCATCGACCTCGAGCTGAAGTCGGTCACCGCTTCGGTGTTCTTCTCGTCGGACGTCGCCAACCCCGACACCTACACCAAGCTGTATGTCGACATGGAGATGTACACCACGACGCAGCCGCAGCCCGATCCGGAGCG
>Ga0209368_1000192_pt1 | contig 88085 bp, 74 predicted proteins | sample EBPBio242008_DNA_FD_185862 | JGI IMG/M metagenome (GOLD analysis project Ga0209368, IMG submission 185862) | Wastewater treatment Type I Accumulibacter community from EBPR Bioreactor in Madison, WI, USA - Reactor 1_4/24/2008_ DNA (SPAdes)... | ecosystem: Engineered > Bioreactor > EBPR >...
GAGCCAGCACCATCTCCGCGCCGCTGCCCTCCGAACCTCGAGTCCGACGCAGATCATCGGGCTCGTGAACCAAGCCTCCGACAGATAGCTGCCGTCGAGGCCCCGCGTCCACTTCGAGCTCTTCGGCTGCTGCCGTACGTTTACCACCACTCCCATCGCGCTCTCCTGTCGCGGCGACCTGCCGCCGCAACCGTCCTGGCGGGCTCGCGCCGGGAATGGAGCCCCTGTTCGAGGGGCTCGGTTAATGCCGTGACGCCAATTCCCGTAGGATCTCCGCGGCGGTCGGGGACGCGACACCGGGATTGGCGGCAGCGTCCGCGAGGATCGCGCGCCGGATCCGGTCTCGCGTCCCCGCGCCGGTCGAAGACCGAACCGCGGAAGCGACCCGGCGAACCGCCATCAGCCGGTCGGCCTCAGCCGATGCCTGCCGTTCTGCGTCGCGACGGCGCGCCGTCGCGATTTCTATCCGGAGGGAGGCGGTATCGGCCTCGGCCACGGTCGCGGCCAGCGCTGCATCGAAGCCGGTCCCGTCCAAGCTGACGTCGCTTTCGATCCGGGCCAGGAAAGTGCCGGCGAGACCGAGGCGGAGAATTCGGGTCCAGGTCGGCGACGAAACCGTGCCGACGACGCGAACCTCCTCGGTCAGCACCTGCTCACCCGGCTCTTCGTCATCGTCGTGAGGCTCGATCCCGAGGGCAGCCGCCAGCCCCGCCGACACGACGCAGGATCGGGTTCCGGGCATGACTTCGGCATATTCGCGCCAAAGCGCGAAGGAAGTCTCATCGCCCGCGATGGCATCTTCCGCGATATCCCATTGCGTCCGCCCCGCCACGCGATCCTTATGGCCGCTTGCCCCGGCAGCGAGTTCCCAGGCGGTTCCTTTCGAGATGTACTCGACGGCCGCTTCAGGAGAAGCCGCCACCGCGACACCTTGGCCATCACGAAGGGCCTTGCCACCGCGTTTCTCGACGGCGCGCATGAAGCGCCGAATCAAAGCCTCGCCCGCGGCGGCGGCAGCGGCCTTGCTCTCGACGAGGCAGGCCATTCCGAAATGGATGTGGAAGTGCCAGCCATGGGTACCGTGAGTAACCTCGGGAGCGACGAGCACTCCCCGAATACCCCCGCGAGCGCGGATGCGGTCCCAAGGCGAACCATTCCGGGCGGCGGCGAAGGATTCCGTTACCAGGGCCTTCATGTCCGCAAGGCTATCAGTCCTGTCGTGGCTCACGGTGACCAGGCCCATGACGAAATGTCCGCCGCGCTCCGCCGTGGATTCCACGACACGCTGAACGCGGGCGGCCCGCGCCGCCGCGACAGCCGGTGCACAGGTTGGACAGAGCCAGCCGGAGCCACAGCGATACACTCCCGACACCCATGCACGGGGTTTATCTCCGGAACCGCCACGATGAACCGTCACGTCCTCGACGGCGTAGCCGACACGGCCGCATCCGCAGACGGCCGGGCCGCGTTCGTCACGTTTCAAACCGTGACGGAGCATTCTGACGATACCCGCTTTCAGATCCCATCGACGTTTCGTCGTGGGGGATTTTTGGTGTTCCTCTTGCCCCTCTGGAAGGGGGGTAGGTGTAGCTCCTCCGCTGGCAAGGCGGCCCGGCCGGGCCGCGGGGACCTCGCTCCTCGCGCCGGCCGATGGCGCGGAAGCGAGGGGATCGATCGCGACCCCCGCGGGGACGCGGCCGAACAGGCGAAGGATGGCTGCGTCCGACTTTCCCGGCAGCGGTCCCCGCGCCTGCACGGACGCCTGGATGCGGGCGCCAAGACCGCCCGAGGCCAGGCGGTGGGCTGTGTCGTCAACAAATTTTGCTTTGGGGGTAGAGGGGGGCTCTGAGCGGCTGGCGGGGTATGCCAGCCCCGGGTTCACCCGTCAGAGCGACGGGCAGGATTGCTACGTGCGATGCCGGCGGCCATGATGAACCTCGTTGCACGCCCCCCGCGAGCGCCTGCCAGCGCAATGACCGGGGGGCCATGTGTTCAAGGCTGCATGCTGGCGATGCATCGGTCAAACGCCGACAGACGAGTTCCCAGGCGAATGCCGTAGATGGGTCGGAAGCCGGCATTCAAAACCTGAGCGACCGCGCCGATCTTGGCAGGTTGCTGATTTACCGCGAATCCATGTTTGATCCATATCAAGGAGCTTGCTTATGACCTAAGGTAGCTCGCAGTGAGCTTGCCGTGATGAGACCGCTTGCATGCTACCGTCCAAAAGCCAAGCACGGCTACTTTCTCCTCATGAGTTGCTGCATAGAATTGATGAAGAGATATCCCGGTCGAGGGGAACGATTGGCGTTGTTTCGATGCAAATCGTCGATGTCGGCTATTTCGCGCGGAAATTCGGGATCGTCGCCGTCGAAGGACTGACGCGTGAGTTCGCAAAGCGACTTATCCTAACGATTTCAGAGTTGGGATATTTTTGCCGAAGACCGGACTCAACATTCGTGGTCGCGCTGAACGCTGTCGCGACGACAACCGCACTCGAAATGAAGATTAATCAGATCGCAAACGAAGTCAGCTTCCTGGCGACGGTGAGCGACCTCGATTTCAGGATCGAATGTGTGACCGGGGCCTGCGCCCCAAGTATCGTGGAGGAGGCCCTATCCGCAGTCGAACGTGCAGACTCAGCCCTTAAGCGAGCAATAGCTAGGCAGGTCAGTTACCATATTGATGGCCCCGGTATCGATGGCCTGCCGCTGCGGTATTCCATGGCTCGTCGCCGAAGGCGTCAACATGAACGCCGGGGCGGGGATCGACAGTCAGTTCATACGCGTGCCAAGTGTTTCCTGGACCACCTGAATGCATCCGTCGAGTGCATAGTCCTTGATGTTTCACGCGGCGGGGCACGGCTACGAATTGCCGAAAGCTTGATGCTCCCGGCTGAATTTGATTTGCTACTGTCCTACGAAGGCGAACGTCAGCGCGTGCGCCTGCGGTGGCGGAGGAACAAGGACGTCGGCGTTGAATTCATAAAGCCAGGTGGGACTGCTACGGCTTAGGCTGTCGCATCGGCGTTGATTTTTCAGCCCTTGGTTCCGAGCTTCGGCGAGCCAGCGTTACTCTGCTCTAAGGCGGCGGTTTGCTCGCTCCCCCAACTTCCTTCAAGGGTCGTGAACGGACGTATTCCTCTCTTCCCCGCCGGAGCGGCCTTTCCCATCTGCCACTCGCCCCCTGTATGCCCTGAATGAACCTCATCGGCCCCGCAAGGGCGAACGCAAGCGTGCCTTCGGCACCCTTGCGGGGCCGATGAGGTTCATTCTTCCAGGGCATGGGGCGAGCGACCGATGGGAAAGGTCAACAATCGGCGGAGGAATTCCTTGCCCCAAGGGCAAGGATTCAAAACGAAGGGGGGCTCGCTCTCTCCGGGAAAGGTGCTGCCGGCTTCGAGATCCCGGAACGCCGCCTACCATCGAGCCGGCCGGCTCTTGGTCGGTGGGGTCGGTGTCCTGCCTCTACCGCTTCCGGAGATACGGCGAGAAATCGACGCTGCGCGGAGGAGACGCAGCGATCACCTTGGCGATTTCCTCCTCTTGCAGAAGTCGGAAGCCGTAACGTCCGCCGACTGTTCGCGGAGCGTGCCCCTGCATCAGGTCCGCGATACGCTCGCTGGCGGCTATGCGGAGCCAGGATTTCGCGTTGTGCCGCAGGCTATGGAAGGTTCCGACGCTCGGCGTGTGAACACCGAGATTCTGCATCCAGTACCCCATTCGCTTCTGAGCCGCGTCCGCGGGATCGTCAGCTTCATGGAACGCCGGAAACAGCCAGGGCTTGTGCCGGTTGTCCCGGACCCAAGCCATGAAGCCTGTTTCGTGGAGCAGGGAATGCACGGGCACGACTCGGCGGCTCGTCTTGGTCTTGAGAGGGCGTCCACTGGTCACGAAGCGCCGCAGGTCGAAGACCCGATGCCCTTCGAAGTCAACGATGTCGCCGGGCTTGAGATAGACGATCTCGGACAGTCGCATGCCGGTGATCAGCCCGAGCAGCGGGAGCCACCGATAATGAGGTTCCCGACGCTTCACGGCCGCGGCGAACCATGTCGTCAAATCGGCCGCGGGAAGTCCCTCGCGATCGAGGGAGGGGGCAGCGTTCCGAGGCATGGTCACGGATATTGCCCCGATGTCCCGAATATCGGCGACCGATGCGGTGGCTCGCTGCCAGATGTGCCGTACCTCTGTGACGTACTTATCGATCGTTGCGGTCTTCATGCACGGCTTCGGCTGTTTCAGCCGCGCATTGGCTTCTGCGGCCTCCTGGCGCGTCATCCCTCGGAACTCGCGGAGCTTCACGAGGTTGAGCGGCACGTTGGCCATCGCGTTCGCATAGTCCTGGAGATCGGATGGCAGGTACTTCCGGAGGGGCTTGTCGCCCACGATTTCCAGGAAGCTGGCCAGCGAGTGACGGACGTGATCGGCGTACCGGTTCTTGCCTCCGGCACTGAGAGCCACGCACCTGGAGTTCACGATAGGGGTTGCGGCGACGCTCAGTAGCGTATCACGGGTGATATCGGATTCTGGAGAGGCGTCGGGGTCCTCTGACGCGGGAACGGGAGGAGCCGGTACGGTGGCCAGGAGGGCAGCCTTCGCCTCGGCGGCGGCGACCGTGACTGCCGCGACGGTGCGCTCATAGGTCCGACGCTCCGCTTCCCAGGCGATCCCGTCGGAGTCCAACGCCGTCCCGAGGTTCGCCAGCCTCTTCCGGATGTTGTCGATCTCTGAGACCCGTCCCTTTTGGACAGCCGCGGCATGGTTCCATCGCTCGGCCATCTCGGCGTCGTGGTCCTTGATGGCTTCCGCCGCAATCTCGCGCGCGTTCAACATCTTCATGCCGGCTGACATCCAATCGCGCCGCAGCATGTCGAGTTCGGCTGAGAGGGCCGTCAAGCTTCGCATCAGAACGTCACGCTGCATTCCCGCATCCATTCCCAGGTCCGAATGCGCAGCCATGACACGGGCTCGGCGCCGAGCCTCTATCGCATCCACCTTGCCGATGCGCACGCGGATTGGAGTGACGCCGTAAACAGGAACGAAACGGCGAGGGACGCGCAAGGAGAACCAGAATGTGGACCCTCGCAACCATACATGCCGCACGCGACGCTCCCGATGTGTACGTTCGGGTGTACGTTCACGTCGCTGAAACTCTGATTATCCTTTGATATCAGCAATCTGGCGATGGTGGGCGGTGACGGGCTCGAACCGCCGACCCTCTCCGTGTAAAGGAGATGCTCTACCAACTGAGCTAACCGCCCCACGTGGTCGCGTTTAAGGCCTCGGCAGCCGCATCGCAAGCGTTGTCGGGCAGGCCGCCAGCAAACGCCGCCCAGAGGCCGAATTCCGCCATCTTCATCGTCACCCTGCCGGTGCCATGAAGACGCGCTGCCCGACCCGCCCTCGTCCTGTCCTGAGCTATGCGGGTGTCGTTGCCTGTGTCGGACTCGCCTTGGTCTCGGGGCAGGGCGCGGCACAGACACTGCTGCCCGATTCTTTCTTCACCGGTCGCCCGGCCTTCTCGCACCCCGAGCAACCCGGCAAGCCGGCGAGCTGCGAATCTATCGCGGCACAGCTTCCCGATTCGATTCCTGCCGATTCGAGAGTCGACATGGCGATCGCGGGAACGGTGAGCCTCGTCCGGACGGACGGCGCGCTCTGGTATGTCGCGGTCTGCGCCGAGCCGGGCGTCCGGGTTCTCTGCGTGACCTACGGCGCCAACGATCTCAAACCGGGCGATAAAGCGGTCCTGCGTGGCGGATACAGCCGCCAGGACAGGCGTCACGTCCTGCTCGATCCCTGCCTCGCATCGCCGGAAAACGGGGCGGGCGCAGGCGACCAATAGGGGAGGTCGAGGATATTTTTCCCCAGATGTGATTTTGCCGGCGACACTCGCTTGACACTTCGGGCCGGGGGCAATACTCACCACGTCGCTGACGGCGAATGCCTCAGCCGCCCAGCGCGGGCGTAGCTCAGTTGGTTAGAGTGCCGGCCTGTCACGCCGGAGGTCGCGGGTTCGAGCCCCGTCGCCCGCGCCATATAAATCAAAGACTTACCCATAGTCTAACCTCTCCCGTTACAAATGCCCGGCCGGCACCGTTACAGATTTCATCGCGTTTTGTTCTCGCGAAGCTTAGCCCGGCCCTCTCTCCTGATCGCATCGACTTCCCGCACTCTCGACGGGTTGACCGGGTTATAGGTCTTCTGAGGGCGAGCTGACGCAGCAAGGGTGTTGGCCATTTTGGTCGATACGGCCCGGACGTCAGCGCCGCCAGCTGTCGCCTCGACAGTTCCGGATCTGCGCATGTCGGCGAGTTGCCTCGTTTCGCCCGGACCGAACTCGGCTGCGCGAATGACGCGGAAATCGAAACCGAGCTTGTTCTTCGAGTAGGGGGGCTGGCTGATGTGGTTTGCCGCCCTTGGCAGTCGTACCACTGCCTCGCGTGCGGAATGTTGGCGCGTTAGCCCATAGCGGCCATTCGGGCCCACAGAGCTCGCCAGGCCTTGATGACGTGATTTCGGATAGCCTTCCGGGCCGCGCGCTCTTCGAGCGAGTCTTGAGAGCGCGATGGTGGTTGAGCGGTACTATCCAGGCAGGGCGCGGACCGCTGCCCCGATGCAGATGATCAACATCATCGCCGGCACAGCCCAGCGCAGATGCCAGCGCAAATCGGCGGCCTGATCGCGCCAGCGGAAACTGGGGTGAGCAATCGCGACCGACAGCGCGATCTCGAACATCAGCACCGTGACGAGGTAGAGGTATCCGAGCGAAATCATCTCGGCGACGGGGGTATTGAGGGAGATCGAGCCGGGAAACGAGGATTCGAAGGTGAAGCTGATCGCGGCCAGGGCGAGCAGCGACGAGAAGATCAGGCCTCCCTTGTCCTGCTCCTTCAAACCCGGAGACCACAGCACGAACAGCGAGACCGCGAGTACCGCGATGATGGGAACGAAGATGCGCAGGTGATAGCGCTCCGCATAGCGTGCGATCGTCACGGTCGCGTTGAGGCGCGAATAGGAGCGCGCATTCCAGCCGATCGCGAGATCGTTGGTGAAGCGCAGGCCGACCGGCCGCCAGTCGACGACCGAGAGCGCATCCTCGACACCGGAGAAGGGGCGGTCGGCTTCCGTCGTCAGGACGATCGCCTCCTGCTGCGCGTAACGCGGAAGCGAGAGCCCGATCGTCAGGTTCTGCCGATCGAAGGGAAAGGCATCCATGTTCATCCGAAAGCGGAAATCGCTTTCGAAGCGCTCGATCAACACCACCTCGCCATCGGCATGCACGGAAAGGGCGACGATGCGGGCGTCCTTGTCACCGATCTGGTTGTCGAGCGCGAGGCCGGGCGACCAGATGGTCTTGAGATGATCGTCGGCCTCCTCGCCGACCCGGTCCTCACGGGCAAGGCCGCGCGCGACAGCGTCGAAGGCAAGGCGCGGGTCCTGCCAGCGCTGCGTCAATTCGAGGTGCAACCGCCCCTGCCCGGAGACTTCCTTGACCTCGAGGATATTCAGCACGCGCAGCGCGACATGCACCCGTACGGGCAGGCCGGAGGCCTCCGGCAGCGTAGTCTTGCCGCTGCCCGTCCTGTTCTCGCCCCATGCGCCTTGAGCCAGGCCGAGGAGGATCGGGAGGACGAAAAGCAGGCGGCCGATCATGCAACGGCCCGCCGCGGGCGCGACAATACGAGAAAGCCGACAAAGGCGAGAATCCCGCCGCAAAGCGCGATGACCCATAGCTCGGTGTTCAGGCGGCCCCAGTCGGACCGGGTCTCTTCCTTGAGCATCAGGACGGTTCCGACCAGCTTGCCCGAGAAGTCGACCAATGGCTGGCTCATGAAGGCGTAGCTGCGTTCGCCGATCTGCCTGCGGCCGAACTCGATGTCCCGTTGCGGCTGGGTTCCCCGGGCACGCAGCAGGTCCAGGAAAAGCTGGTCGTCGGTCGATGCCATGATGCTGAGGCCGCTGGCCGCAGGCAATTTCGGATCGAGCGCGACGCCGGTGAGGGAGGCGGCAGCCACGATCGCGATCTCGCTGTTCGTCGCCGTCTTGACGAGCTCGATCAGCGGCCGAAGGTCGAGCCCGACCTCCATCGTCCCGAAGAATTCAGCACCACGCTGGACCAGCGCGACGCCGCGGATGCCGATGCCGGCGATGCCGATCTCGATCCCGGTCTGGGCGCGCCGCAACCGGTTGGCTGCGACGATCATGGCCCGGAACGCGGATATGTCGTCACCATGCTGATCAGGGCGATGCATGCGCAGCAGGTAACGCAGCTCCTTGTCGTGAAAGCCGAAAATCTGCACGTTCGCCTGCCGGCTGAGATACTGGTAGGCGTCCCGGGACAGGGCTTGCAGCCGCGTGCGGTCTTCAGCGGCGAGCGCGTCGCGAACCTCGGCATTGCGCGCGAAGGATTCGGCGAGCGAGAGCGAGAACCTGGCGGCCTGATCGAAGCTCGAACCGAGCAAGGTCCCGACCAGCCGCATCTGCTCCTCGCGGCTGCGGGATGCGACCTGCTCGACGCTGCGATGCTGGTGCCACAGCATCGCCCCAAGAATGCAGGCGAGGAGGAGAGCGGGCAGGCCGGCACCCAGCAGGCGTCGTCCGAAGGGGGGAAGCATGGGCATCTCCGGTCGGCCTACCAGCGGGTCATCGCCTGGAAGGAGAAGCGGTGGGTCGTGGCGCCCAGGCGCAGGTCGCCGTCGTAGGAGCCGGCCACCTCGATCTGCGGGGTGACGAAGCCCGACAGGCTTGCACCAATCACCGCTCCGTCCCGCGCCGCGCCCGGGCTTCGCGTCACGACGCTCGCACCCAGCAGGCTCGCCTGCAGAACCGCGACGTTGTCGGCGAATTCGTGGGACCAGTAGGCCTTGAGGTCGAGGCGCAGCTTCGCGTCGCCCGCCAGGGAGGTCGACAGCCGGGCGCCAGCCAGGGACCGCGCGGAAGTCTGGTTCTGACCGTGAAGGGTGAGCGCGAAAGCCCCGGCCTGCGTCTCGGTCAGGCCATCCTGCCGGGAGTGGTGCAGGCTGATCCCGGCTTCGGGCGAGAGATCGAGGCCGGCCAGGGTGGCGAGGCGATATCCGGCGACGGCATTCCCGAAGAAGCCGTAGCTGTCGGCCTCGCCATGCGCGGTCCGCTGAGCATCACCGAGTTGGATCGTCCTGCGAATATCCGTTCTGCCATAGCTGGCGCCGATCGAGCCGCGCAGGGTCAAGGCACCGAAATCGGCGCGGCCATAGGTCGCCAGGCTGTAATGGTCGAGCGTGACGCGGCCAGCGGCATCGGCCTTCGGGTCTGTATTCGAGCGGGTGTATCCCAGGGCGGCGCCGATCCTTCCGGCCTGGAAGGCGGCGGTTTCCGCGCCGATCACGGCACCGGCGAGCCCGAAGCTCGAGCCCGTCCCGTTGGCATCGCCTCCCGTGCGGCCGAAACCGTAGAGAGCTTGCCCCCAGAGCGTGCCGTCCCTGGCCGAATGTACCCGCCCGGGTTCAGCCGGAGTGCTGCCAAGGCTGGCATAGCCCGTTGCTCCCAGTCCGGTGAGCCGGTCGTAGCGGGAGGACCAGCCGGCCGTCAGGCGCTGGTCGAGGGCTGCGCTGACCGTCCGCTGGGCGTTCATCATCGCCATGCGGGCATCGGCATAGCTCTGCCCCGACAGCGAGCTCAGCGCACCGGGAAGCGCGCCTGACCCAGCTGTGTAGAGTGCATCGAATACCTCCTGCCGAGCGGCATCCGGGCGCGTCCCTGCGGCCGGCCGCACGGAATCGAGTGCCCTTGCGACCGATGAAGCATTGCCGTTCAGGCCCGCGAGGGCGGCATAGGAGCCGGGCGTCACGACCAGCGACAGCCCGGTGGCGCCATAGAGCGCGTCGAAGCGGGTGTTTGCAGGCAAGCCATCGGCCGGCTGATCCAGCCCGCTGAAACTGCCGCTCAGGCCGCCCTCGGCCACCAGCACCCGGAAGGCGTTTCCGGACACAGGGATGAAACTGTTGCTGGCATCGCCGGCAATGCCACGCAGCACGGGAGCGATCCGTCCGTCCACGGTGACATGCCCCGACGCGGTCTGTGCGACGAGACGCGAATAGTTGCCCGCACCGCTGCCTGTGCCGGTCCCGTCGATGTCGAGCACGAAGCGGTTCGTGCCGCCGAAATTCACCGGGCCCTTGACGAACAGCGTCCCCGGGGAGTTGCCGGGCATCACCGTGCCGGCGCTGAACAGGCCGGCCTCGATCGAGCCGGTGCCGCGCAAGGTGCCCTGCTGGCCGACGGAAACCGCGGAGGTAACGGAGCCGTTGAGAGCCAGCGTTCCACCGATGACGGCGGTGCCGCCGGCATAGGTGTTGCGGCCGCTCAGTTCGAGCCGGCCGAGGCCTCGCTTGACCAGCCCGCCCGCGCCGGTGATGTCGTTGCCGAAGGTCGCCGAATAGCCCTTGGTGTCGACGTCGAAGGTCTGAACGAACTGGCCGGGGCCGCGCGCCGCCTTGCCGACATTGAGCAAGCCCCAGCCATAGATCTCGGGCGAGCCCAGATCGGTCGCCGTGGTGAGGATGGACTGGACCACTTGCGGCGCGGTCATGAAGGGAAATGCTTCGCGGACGAGGGCGGCTGCCCCTGCCACATGCGGAGCGGCCATCGAGGTTCCACTGGACAGATTATACGGCTCGGTCGGAGAGCTGCCATTGGCCGCGGTCACGGTCGAGAGGATACCGACACCGGGCGCCGCAAGGCACCAGGCCGCGGCGATGCCGCAATAGTTGCTGAACGACGCGATCCTGCGATCGCGATCCACCGCGACGACGGCGATCGTGTAGGGCTGGAGATCCGAATAATCGAGGCCGCTCGCGTTGATCTGGTTGTCATCGCCGTCGAGGAAGACATAGAGGTTCTTGTCGGCGTTCTCCGGCCGGATCGCGGGGTAGAAGGCGGCTCCCGTCGGATTGCGCGCGATCACCGGCTGGTCCTCGCGCTCGTTGCCAGCGGCAAAGACCATGACCATGTCCGAGGCGCCGGCCTGTCGTATCGCCGAGACTTCGGCTGAGGTGCCGTCGATATGGTAGGGCTGGATCGGGACGACGGTGTAGTCGGGGTTGGGGCTGCCGTCCGGCAGGGTAGGCGAGGGATAGGACGGGCCGTAGCTGCCGTTCAGAACCTTCGCGCCATGCTCGCTCGCGTAGCGGATGGCGGCTGCAATGTCTCCGCCGCCCGGGACGATCGCGCGCAAGGCCAGGATCTCGGCATTGTAGGCGACACCGTGCATGCCATTGCCGTCTCTCGCGGCGGCGATCGTCCCGGCCACATGGGTCCCGTGAGACGTCCTGTCCCGGTCGAGGATGTCGGTCGGGTCGGGCAGGTCGAAGCCGAAATTGCGCGATAGCGGCGAGAGCCTGCCGTCAAATTCGGGGTGTGTGAGTTCGATGCCGCTGTCGACGACCGCCACCAGCACGCCCTTGCCGCTGAGCCCAAGCGCATAGGCGTCGGCGGCGTTGATCTGAGCGAGACCGTAATTGGCGTTGTATTCGGGCGTCACGAAATACGCGGGCGCCGGTGCCATGGCGGCACGCGGGAGATTGCGGGCGGGACGGCCGAAGAATGCGTCCGGCAGCGAGGGCAGGTCCGAGGCCGAAACGACAACCGGCATGAGAGCGGCAAGAAGCGATGCCGCGGTCGCGCTGAGGAAGGCGGAGCGAAGAAGGACGCGGCGCGTGGCGATGGTCGGCATAGGCAAGGCTCGTCAACGTCGTCCAGCAGGCGTGGACTGGTTGATCGGCGCGTAACATGGAATGAAAACCGGGGAGACGACGGAGAGGCGACGCTGCGTCCCAATCATCCGGGGCGGCGTGTCAGCACTCTGCGATCGGCCTCTTTACGTTATCGCAGCTCTCTCTCGTCTAAAAAGCGTCGCCGATGCCTGGTAACGGGCGGTGCTCGAGAAGGGGGCAGGCTGGGCGATGGGCAGGGATGGCGATCAGGCGCGCCAGCTTTTCGGGAGCTGGCGTGAGACCATTGCGCCGATCTTCGACGTCCGGCCGCTCGCGGGCGACTGGGACGCCGGTTTCCATGCCGAACTCGATCGGCACCACCTGAGCACGGCACTGGTTGGGCGGGTGGCGACGAGCGCCCAGCATTATGAACGCTCGGAAAGCCTCATCGGTGCGGTCGGCGTCGATCACCTGCTGATCCAGAGGTACGAGGCTGGTTATACAACGCTCGACCTGGATGGCGAAGAAGTCCATGCCGGCCCGGGCGACGTCCTGGTTTTCGACCTGTCCCGCCCGGTTCGCTCGCATGCCACCGACATGCGGGCGGTCAACCTGGTGTTGCCGCGCAGCCTGCTTGCGCTCGATGCCGGCAGTCTGGACCGCGTGCATGGCACCGTTCTGTCCGGGGCAAGCCCGCTCGGCTCGCTGGCGGGCGACCATCTGCGCAGCCTGCTGAAGGCAGCACCCACGCTCGAGCCGGCGGCGGCCCCCGATATCGCCAAGGCCAGCGCGCAACTGCTTTCGGCCTGCCTGTCGCCAGCGCTGATGCGCGAAAGCGAGGCCCCGGCAACGCTGACGGCGAGCGTGGCCATCATCTGCCGCTTCATCGATCGGCGGATCGGCGATCCCGCTCTGGATGCCAGAATGCTCTGCAGCGCGTTCGGCCTGTCGCGCTCGGCGCTCTACCGCCTCTTCGCCCCGATCGGCGGCGTCTCCGACTATATCCGCCAGCGCCGGCTGGCGCGCGCCCGCCTGGCACTCAATACGTCGACGCGTGGAAGGGGCGGCATCGGCAAGATCGCGCGTCAGTTCGGGTTTTCGAGCGACGATGCCTTCTCGCGCGCCTTCAAGGCCCAGTTCGGCATCGCGCCGCGCGACGTCGCGCATCTGCGCCTGTCACCGTCGCTCGAAGCGGGCGATGGCAGCCTGGCGAACTGGCTCCGGCACCTGGCCTGACTGCCGGCTTTCGGCTGAAGCCCCAGAGACGATATTGTCGCAGCCGAGATGTGACTCACGAAAACCATGGGCCAGCTCTCGGCTACTGTCGGATGACCTGCGTCATCGAACACTGAAACGGAATGGCGCTCGGGCCGTTCGCGTGGAAGGCTGCTGCGCCCGAATTGGCGCTATGGTTTGGCGGCGGCCCGGAATGCAGCCGCCAACTTCCTGACCGCGATCTCGATCTCCATGGGCGTATAGGCGGCAAAGCCCATCAGGAAACCGGCTGCAGCATCGCTTCGATCATGAAGCGCTGACAATCCCAGGAGCTCGACGCCGGAACGCCGCGCCGCATCGATGGCGCTGCGTTCGGATAGACCATCTCTCAGCAAGCAGGGCATCTGCAGCCCGCCGACGGGAATGCGCGGCTCGATAAAGTCCGACAGGTACGTTTCGACAAGGCCGACAAGCGTATCGAGTCGCTGCGCATAGATACTGCGCATGGTGCGGATATGGGCGCCGAAATGTCCGCCTTCGATGAACCGCGCCAAAGTGAGTTGAGCCATCGGGGCGGAATGCCCATCGAGGAGAGTGCGCGCGACGGTCATCGGCTCCACCAGCTGTGGCGGCAATACGGCATAGCCGATCCGCAAGCCTGGAAAGAGAGATTTGGTGAAGGTGCCGATATAGATCGTCCGGTCATGTCGATCGAGCCCCTGCACGCAAGCCATCGGCTTCCCGGCATAGTGGAATTCGCTGTCGTAATCGTCTTCGATGATCCAGGCCTGATGCCGCCTCGCCCACTCGATCAAGGCCAGGCGCCGATCCAGTGCCAGTGTCGCGCCGGTCGGGAACTGATGGGACGGCGTCAACGAAACGGCTTTCGCCTTGCGTGGTTCGGCCAGGATCTGCTCGACGGCGATTCCCTGCGGGTCCACCGGGATCGGGACGCATTCCAGCCCGGCTGCGTCGAACCCTTTGCGTGCGCCGTAATAGGCTGGGTCCTCGATGAAGATCCGGTCGCCGGGATCGAGTAACAGGCTCGCGCACAGCATCATGGCTTGCTGTGAACTGGTGAGGATCAGCACCCGGTCTGCTGTCGCGCGCGCGCCGCGTTCGAGATTCACGTAGTCGGCGATGACGCGGCGCAGCGCTTCGATTCCTTGCGGGTCGCCATGTGCCAGGGCTTGGATGCCGACTTCCCGGCGCACCTGCCGTTCCAGCCTCTCCCAGAGCGGAAGCGGAAAGGCCCGGGTTTCCGGAACCCCGGGCGCGAAGGGCTGAGGCGACAGCATCTCGCGCACCCCGCCGCTGCTGAACATGGCGTTTCCGCGCTTGCTGAGGTTGGGGGCCTGGTGGCGCAGCAACGCTTCCCGTCGAACGGCCCGATGGCCGGTCGTGAATTCCGAGATCTGCGCCACGAAACTGCCGCTGCCGACGCGGCGCTCGATGAAGCCTTCGGCATGAAGCCGGCCATAGGCCGCTTCGACGGTATCCCGCGACACACCCAGCGACGTGGCAAGGGCACGCGAGGCCGGCAAGGGCTTTCCTGGCCCAAGCGCCCCGTCGACGATCAACTGCCGGATGGCGCGCTGGATTCGTTCGTGAAGGGGCATGGCCGCATGAGCGGGATGAGCGATCCACGCCTTCGCGGATTCCAATTGGGAATGCCTGAACAAATGGTCTGAACCTCGTGAGCGAAATGGAGGGTCATACCGGGCCATTCACTAGCTATGTGTCAATCCGGCTCGCCGTCGCGTGCTCCCCGAGCTCCAAGAGGTCTTTTCAGGATCATGTCGCCTCGCACTGCAACGTCTTCCATTCGCTTGAGTGACCTGCCGCACCCGGTCGTCGCGGGCCTGATCTCCGTCATTGTCAACTATGGCGGTACCTTCATCCTGGTCTTCCAAGCTGCGAAGGTCGCAGGGTTGAGCCCCGAGCTGACGGCGTCCTGGGTCTGGTCGGTCTCGATCGGCGTGGGGCTGACGGGTCTCTTTCTGAGCTGGCGCTACCGTGAGCCGATCATCACCGCCTGGTCGACGCCGGCGGCGGCTTTCCTCGTCGCCGCGCTCGGCACCACGCCTTACGCCGAGGCCGTCGGCGCCTACATGATCTCGGCCGCGGCCTTCGTGGTGCTGGGGCTGTCGGGCTGTTTCGAGAAGGTTATCCGGTTGATCCCGCCGGGCATCGCTTCCGGTCTGCTGGCCGGCATCCTGCTGCAGTTCGGCATCGGCGCGTTCGGCGGCGCGAGCATCGATCCGATGCTCGTCGGCTTGCTGGTCGGCGCCTATGTGGTGCTGAAGCGCTTCTCGGCGCGCTATGCCGTGGTCGGCATCCTGATCATCGGACTGGGCTTCCTGCTCGTGCAGGGACGGGTCGATCTTTCGGGGCTGAAGCCGGCCTTCGCAATGCCTGTCTTCACGATGCCGGCCTTCTCGCTGAATGCGCTCCTGTCGATCGCCCTGCCGCTTTTCCTGATCACGTTGAGCGGCCAGTACATGCCCGGGATGCTCGTGCTGCGAAATGACGGCTTCAAGACCAGCGCCAACCCGATCGTCACCGTAACCGGCCTCGGCTCGCTCATCATGGCCCCGTTCGGGTCGCATGCCTTCAATATCGCAGCGATCACCGCCGCGATCGCCACGGGCAAGGAAGCTCATATCGACCCGTCGAAGCGCTGGATCGCGGGTATCGCGGCCGGCTGCTTCTATGTGCTCGTCGGGGTATTTGGTGTCACGCTGGCTGCCGTCTTCATGGCTTTCCCGGCGACCTTCATCACCACGCTGGCCGGCCTGGCGCTGCTCGGCACGATCGGAGGCAGCCTCGCGGGAGCGATGGCCGATCCGGTGTCCCGCGAAGCCGCGCTCATCACGTTCCTGGCCTCGGCCGCGAACATCAAGCTGCTCGGGATCGGCGGGGCATTCTGGGGGTTGGTCATCGGGCTCGTCGCCCATCTCGTTCTGAATGGGGGCTTGCCGCGCAGCAGGCCGGCCGTCAGCGGGGCCGCTGCAAAGTGACGGCAAAGCTGCGCGCTTCCCGTTTCGTTTTGGAGCCCCTGACGGCCCCGATTTCAAGCGGGGCGCGCGAGCTCTCGCCCATCGAGCGCCGTACGGCGCAGTTTCGAGAGCGCGCGCACCGATCGGATTGCGCTCTCCCAGGCGGGTGGATTGCGCCGGAATCAGGCCAAATCCTTGCGATAGACGATGAAGCCGGACCGCAAGGCGACATCGTCATAGAGCCTGCGCGCGGTCGCGTTGGTTTCATGCGTGTGCCAATAGACGCGCCCGGCACCGGCATGGCTCGCACGCTCGTAGACGCCAGCGATCAACATCCGGCCGACGCCCTTGCCCCTTGCGACCTCCCGCGTGAACAGATCCTGCAGATAGCAGGTCGGCCCGGCCATCGTGGTGCTGCGATGGAAGATGTAGTGCGTGAGGCCGACGAGCTCGCCGGCACATTCCGCGACCAAACCGTGGACCGGCTCGTAGGCGTCGAAGAAGCGTGCCCAGGTGGTCTGCGTGACGTCTTCCGGCAGCGCAGTCTGGCCGGCTCGACCATAGAAGCGGTTATAGCCGTCCCACAGCGTCCGCCATTGCGCGAAATCGCGGCGCTCGACGGTTCTGATTGCAATATCCATCACGCAGCCCCCACCTGCCTGTTCCACGGTTCGCCAGCGATGAGCTTCGTGGCCAGCAGCTCCGCCGCAATCGCGAGGATGCGCTCGCCCTTTTCCACCGAAGCGCGACGGGCGTCGCCGCGAACGCCGCTGGGGCAGAAATCCTTGAAGGAGCTCCAGAGCAGCAGGGGATCGCTCAGCGGTGACGCATCGCCCTTGCTGTATCCGGGTTGAAAAGCTTCCCCCAACCGATCGACCCGAACCAGATCGGGGCGCGCGGCCATCATCATGGAGGTTTCGGCCTCACAGGCATGCTGCAGGATCAGCTGGTCTTCGAGGATCGCCTCCAGAGCGCTCTGCTGATTCGGCAACAGTGTGTAGGTCGTGCTCGCCACCGCCAGCCCTGTCTCCTGCGTCAAGGCATCCGTCAGCACATGCAGTGCCGAGATATTACCGCCATGCCCGTTCACGAACAGGAGCTTGCGGAAGCCGGCGATCCTGATCGACGTGACGATGTCGCGGAGCAAGGCGTGATAGGTCGCCATGGAGACGCTGAAGCTGCCGCCGAATGCGATGTGATGCTGGGCGAGCCCGATCCAGACCGTCGGGGCGATGAGGATCGGCCGATGCGGCGAGACGAGGCGGGCCATGCGCTCGACGACAGCCTCGGTCAGGATGGTGTCGCAGCCGGTCGGCAAATGCGGCCCGTGCTGCTCGGTGGAGCTCAACGGCAACACCACGATGGCGTCGCGTCGCGCAAGGTCATTGAGATCTTCGGCCGTTCGCGCGGCCCAATGGAGATCGGATAGCATGGCAGCCTTTCGTCGGGATGACAGGCGCTGCGGTTCCGGTATTGCCGCGCGCCAGGGCTATTTCCATAGGGCCGAACTGACCCGGCGAGCTCAGCCAATTCAGGCAGCATGACCAAGCCACTTTCACCATCGCGATCGACGGCCGAGATCCTGCTCACGCTGCTGGAAACAGCTGCTCCGGCTGCGACCTTGGCGGCACGGTTGCAGCAGGCCGTGCGGCGCCTCGTGCTGGACGGACATGCCTCGGGTGGCGCGCGCCTGCCGTCGAGCCGGGCACTGGCAAGGCAAGCCCGCATTGCCCGCGAAACCGTCGATACCGCCTATCATCAGCTTGAGCTCGAAGGATTTGTCGTGCGGAGGCACGGCAGCGGCACCTTCGTCGCACCACGCGATGCCGTCCTCGCCGGCTCCGATCGCCGAGCGTGCGCATCGAGCCGCGGGATTGCGGGACTGTCCGAGCGCGGACTATCCCTGACCGCCGGCGGAGGTGTCATTGATCGTGGAAGGCCAGTGCCTTTCACCTTGCTTCCGGATGTCGAAGCCTTTCCGCTGCAAATCTGGCAGCGCATTGCGGCGCGCGCCGCCCGTGGGCGCTCGCGCGCGGAGCTGCTCTATGCCGAGGCGCAAGGGTATCTGCCGCTACGCGAGGAGATCGCGCACTACCTGGCGGCCTCCCGCGGGATCGCCGCCAGCCCCGGGCAGATTCTCGTCCTCAGCAGTTCCCAGCAGGCCCTCGGCCTGATCGCGAAACTCGTCGCCTCGGCCGGCGATCAGATCGCCATCGAAGATCCCGGCTACCACGGTGCACAGATGGCGTTCCGGGGCGCCGGCACCACGCTGCTACCCATATCCGTCGATCAGGATGGGCTTGTGGTCGAACGCCTCGTTAAAGCGGAAGGACAGGTCCGCGCCGTCTACGTCACGCCGTCGAACCAGTATCCGCTTGGCGTCACCATGTCGCTCGACAGGCGGCTGGCGCTACTCGATTGGTCGGAGAGGAGCGGCTCCTGGATCATCGAAGACGATTACGACAGCGAATTCCGTTACGATGGCAGGCCTATCGCCGCGCTGCAGAGCCTGAATGCCGGCGGGAACGTCCTCTATGTCGGCACCATGACCAAGGTGCTGTTTCCGGGGCTGCGCATTGCTTACCTCGTCGTGCCCGAGCCTCTGGTCTCAGCCTTCGTCGCCGGGCGCTCGCTGATCGACGGCTCCGCCGCCAAGTTCAATCAGGTGGTGCTGGCCGAATTCATGCGCGAGGGGCACTTCACTGCCCACACCCGGCGGATGCGGCAGATATACCAAGCGCGCCGCGATCTCTTCATCGCAGCTTTCGAGCGGCATTTGGGCGACTTCGCCACCTGCAATGCGCCACGGGCGGGCCTCCATGTCACTGCGCAGTTGAAGCGCGCATATGACGAGGCAGAAACGCTTGCCGTCGCGGATCATGCGGGCCTCGCCCTGCGCGGCCTTGACCGGCTGACACTCGGTCCCAGCTCGGCGCGAGGCTGGCTGATGGGCTTCGCCTCGCGACCACCACAAGACATGGAGAATGCATTGCGGCATCTCGCGAGCGCTCTGCGGGAGGGATCCGACGCCCCGCCGATCTGAACGTCCGGAACTGACGCGATCTTCGCCGTTCGAGATCGCCGGTCGCTGTGAGATTCCTGGTCCGCTTTCCGGCGCCCCTTAGCGCGTTTTCCGATCAGGTTGCATCATATCCTGCCGCAGCGAAGTAGTTGCGACATTCTTCTGGCTCGAAGATGCCGATAAGCGTCCCGATGGCGTTCCAGAGGCCATCGACGGTTCGTTCGGCGGCTTTTTGGAGCAGGGCCTTGAGCTTGGAGAAAGCCATCTCGATCGGATTGAAGTCTGGGCTGTAGGGCAGCAGGTGGCGGAGTTCGGCGCCGATGGCCTCGATCAGCTCGCGCACTTTCGGGCCTTTGTGGCTGGAGAGATTGTCCATCACGACAACGTCGCCGGAGCGCTGCTCGGGCACGAGCACTTTGGCGACATAGGTCTCGAAGGCATCGCGATTGATCGGCCCGTCCAGCACCCAGGGCGCGATGAAGCCGCGAAGGGTCACCACCCCGACAAAGGTCGTCGTTTTCCAGTGACCATGCGGTGTCGCCATCCGCAGGCGCTCGCCACGCGGAGAACGGCCGTAGCGGCGGGCCATGTTGGTCGAGGCCCGGGTCTCGTCGATGAAACCGCTCACCAGCCTGGCGATGCGTCAGACCCTCCGCGACAGCCGCCAGAACTCGAACCCGAAGATCGACCGACAAAGCTCTCAACATGCATGCCAGCCTCCATCCGGCACACAGTCTGAATCAGCTCAAACCTGATTTGGGAATTCCAATCCGATCCAATCAGAGCGAAATCGGCTCTAGTCGACGCTGGCCGGGATCGACGACACCTGCGACGTCCAAGCGTTCATGGGGCCTGCGACATGCCGCGCCAGGTCCCGCGTGATGGGGAGCTGGCTCGCCGCGCGACAGGCGCACGGCGAGCACCGCCAGACCGACGAGTCGGGAAGCGCGCGAAAAGCGGAGACAAGCTGGTCTCCAAGCAGTTCCTCCCCGAGCAAGGTGTCGAAGGCACGGATGCCGTTGCTCTCGCTGTGTTCGATCCACCAGGAGGTCACATCGCGAACGCTCTAGCTGTAGAAGATGCCGCCATCCACATTGAGAGCCTGTCCGGTCACGAAGGCCGCGTCGTCCGAGGCGAAGAAGGCGACCGGCCCGACCACGTCTTCTGGATTGCCGAGCCGGTGCAGGTCGGTGACCTTCTCGAAATAGGCGACGCGCTCGGGATCGCGCAGGTTGTTCATCCCCATCTCGGTCTGGATGATGCCGGGGCAGACCGCGTTCACGGTGATGCCGTGCTGGCCGAGCTCCATAGACGAGACGCGTGTGAAACCGACCACCGCTGATTTCGATGCGGCGTAATGGGACTGGCCCGGCCCGCCGGTGCGCGCGGCCAGCGAGGCGATGTTGACGATGCGGCCGTAGCGCCGCTCGCGCATATGCGGGATCAGCGCCTGCGTCATCTGGAACACGCCGCGCGCATTGACTGCGAAGGTGGTGTCCCAGATCTCGGGGGTCAGCTCCTCGATCGAGGCGAGCTTCAGGATGCCGGCATTGTTGACGAGGGCATCGACATGGCCGAGCCCGCGCACGGCCTCGTCGGCCGAGCGGCGGCAATCCTCGGGATTGCTGACATCGGCCGTGATGGTGACGCAGCGCCGGCCCCTCTCGGCAATCTCGCCCGCGACCGCTGCGAGAGTGGCCTGCTGCGGGCCGATATCGGTGAGCGCGAGATCATAGCCGCGCTCGGCAAGTCCAAGGGCGATGGCCCGGCCGATGCCGCGGCTGGCGCCCGTGACGATGGCGTGTCTGGTCATGTCGGTTCTCGCTTCGGATGGGAAAGAGGTCACAGTGTCCGGCGCTCTCAGGCGGCCTTGCGGACCGGCAGGCTGTTCATCGCGCTCACGGTCTCGTCGAAGGAAACGAGGTTGGCGCCGGAGCCCAGGCCGGTGGCGACGAGCGCGGCCGTCGCCGTCGCGAGCCTGGCGCATTCGGTCAGCTCCCAGCCCCGGACGAGCCCGGCGATGAAGCCGCCGGAATAGGCATCGCCGCAGCCGGTCGTGTCGCGCACCGGGACTTCGAAGGCCGGCATCGTGAAGTGCCGGCCATCCCGCGTCATCACGAAGGAGCCTTCGCTGCCGAGCGAGATCGCGCAGGCGCCCGCGCCGCGCTCGATGAAGAAGCGGGCGCAGGCGGCCGGATCATGCGTCCCGACCATCACGGCCGTCTCGTCGATGCTCGGCATGAAGAAGTCGACCTCGGGCAGGAGCGGCTCCAGCAGCGCCAGGGTCTCCGGGCGGGCCGAGATCAGGTCGAGGGTCGTGGTGCGGCCAGCCTTGCGCGCATCGGCGAGCAGCGCCCGCGAAGGCTCGCCATCCATCGCCAGCAGCGAGCCGACGCCGCCGAGATGGACGATCCGCCCCTCGCAGGCGCGGGCCTGCGCGGCGGCCGAGATGCGCCAGCGGGCGGAGGCGCCGCGGGCGTGAAGCGCCGGGCGCGACCCGTCCGGCCGGATCGGCAGGATCGTGGCCGAGGTCGGGTTGCCGGCCATGCGCTCCATCATCGAGACGTCGATGCCGTCGCGGCGCAGCGCATCGAGCACCCAATCGGCCTTCTCGTCCGCGCCGACCGCGCCGACCGCGAGCGCCTTCAGGCCGAGCCGCGCGCAGGGAATGACCGTTCCGCCCGCCGTGCCCGCCACGGTGAGGCGGATTTCGTCGATCAGGTAGCGCGTCCCGCCAGGCGGAATATCGCTCACCGGCACGCCGAGAATATCGAGGATGTAGGAGCCGCAGACGCTGACATCATGGGTGGGCGACATGGCAGGTTTCTCGGACGATGGAAGCGGGAGGAGGGTGGTGGCGCAGACCGGCGCGACGACGTCGCGTCAGCCCGCGGCGGCCGGTGAGGGGGCGTGCGGTTGCCGCTCGCGCAGGCCGTACTGGCCCCAGCGCTTGAGGATGCTGTCGATCTCCTCGTCCGGCAGCAGCGGCGGCGTGCCGATCTGGAGGCAGCCGTGATACTGCCGCGCCAGGGTCTCGACCTCGACCGCGAGCCAAAGCGCCTTGCGCAGGCTGACCCCGGTCGCGATCAGGCCGTGATGGGCGAGCAGGCAGGCGCGCCGGTCGGCCAGCGCCTCCAGCGCCAGCCGCGAAAGCTCGGCCGTGCCGTATTGGGCATAGGGCGCACAGGGGATGTCGTTCCCGCCGGCGGCGGCGATCATGTAGTGGATCGCGGGGATGCTGCGATGCATGATCGCCAGGGTCGTGCAGTAGGTCGGGTGGGCGTGGACCACCGCGCTCGCCTCCGGCTTCGCCTTGAGGATGTCGAGGTGGAAGCGCCACTCCGTGGAGGGGACGTTGCCCTCCCGCGCCGTCCAGCCGCCGTCCCAGTCCATGAAGACGATGTCCTCGGGCGTCATCTGGTCATAGGCCAGCCCGGACGGCGTCAGCAGGATCCCGTCATCGACGCGAACGCTGATATTGCCCGACGTGCCCTGGTTGATGCCCGCGGCGGTCATCTCGCGGCAGGCCATGACGATGGATTGTCGCAACTCGCGGTCGTCCCGGCTGGTCATTGCATCGTGTTCCCTATGTCAGAACAGCATTCCATGACTGCGGCGAGACGCGCCTCGTCTGTGCCGAGGCGCGCGCCGGACCTTCCGATCAGCGGCTGACGTCGATGACCACGCGGCCGCGGATCCTGCCGGCGACGATCTCTTCCGCCAGCGCCGGCAGGGCCGACATCGGCTCGACGCGGGCGATGCGGCCGAGCTGCGCCTTGTCGAGATGCGCGGCCAGCGTCTTCCAGGCGCGCTCGCGCTTGCCGGCCGGTGCCATCACGCTGTCGATGCCGAGCAGGCTGACGCTCCGCAGGATATGCGGCGCGACGGTCGCCGGAAGATCCATGCCGCCCGCCAGCCCGCAGGCCGCGACCGCCCCGCCATAGGCCGTCTGCGCCAGCACATTGGCCAGGGTGGTCGAGCCGACGGAATCGACCGCGCCGCCCCAGCGCTCCTTCTGCAGCGCGCCGCCCTTCTCCGCGAGAACGGCCCGGTCGACGAAGCCGGTGGCGCCGAGCTCCGACAGATAGGCATGGGTTTCCGGCCGGCCGGTCGCTGCGGTGACGGTGTAGCCCTTGCGGGCGAGCAGGCTGATCGCGGTCGAGCCGACCCCGCCGGCAGCGCCCGTCACCAGCACCTCGCGCCCGCCGGGAGCGATCGCGCCCCAGTCCTCGAGCGCGTCGACGCAGAGCGCCGCCGTATAGCCGGCGGTCCCGATGCCCATGGCCTCCTCGAAGCTGAAGGCGTCGGGCAGCCGCGTCAGCCATTGCGGCTTCAGCTTCTGGAAGCGCGCATAGCCGCCCCATTCCGTCTCGGACAGGCCCCAGCCATTGACCAGGACCTTGTCGCCCGGCTTCCAGTCGGGCGAGCGGCTTTCGACCACCGTTCCGACGAGGTCGATCCCCGCCACCATCGGCAGCCGTCGCGCGATCCGGCCCTTGCCGCTGATCGCCAGGCCGTCCTTGTAATTCAGCGTCGAGAAGGAGATTTCCACGAGCACGTCGTGGTCGGGCAGGTCCGCCACCGTGAGATCGCGGAACTCCGCGCGCGGGCGCCCGTCGTGATCGACGATCATCATGGCCCGGAAACTATCGTTCATGGTTCGACCCTGTCGCTGTTGCGATGATTTCGTTTCGCGGATGCGCCGGCTCGCGGCACATCGGCTGTTCTCACTGCCCCGGCAGATGGCCGAGCGCCGCGCTGATCGAGCGCGCTGCCTCTCGGACGTCTTCCGAAAACTGCTTCAATTCCTTGCGCTTCAGCCGCGAATCCGGGCCCGAGATGCCGATCGCGCCGGCAACCTCGCCGGCCCGGCCGAGTACCGCGCAGGCGCAGGCGGCGATCCCGTCGCGCCACTCTCCTTGCAGGACCATGGCGTAGCCCTGCTGCCGGATCTGCCGGATATCGGCCATGAGCTCCTCGGGTGTCACCCGCGTCGTCGCGGTGAAGCGCTTGAAGAGCGGCCGGAAACGATCGAGCGCCTCGTCGGGTTCGTGTGCCAGCATGGCCTTGCCGGTCGCCATCGCGAAGGCCGGCGCGCGCATGCCGACGCTGGTATGGGCCCTGATCTGATGCTTGCTCTCGATCTTGTCGACATAGACCACGTCGGTGTCGTCGAGCACCGAGAGGTGGACCGTCTCCCCGGTGGCCTGGGCCAGGCGTTCCATCGCCGGGCGGGCGATCGAGACCAGGTCCAGGCGCCGGACGACGTTGTTGCCGAGCTCCCATATCTTCAGCGTCAGCTCATAGGTGCTGTTCGGCGGCGTCTGCCGGACGAAGCCCTGGGCCTGCAGGGTCGCCAGCAGGCGGTGTACGTTGCTCTTCGTGAATGCGAGTTCCTTCGCGAGATCGGTGATCCCGCGAGGCTTGTTGCTGCGCGCCAGAACCTCGAGGAGCCGCAGCCCCTTCGTGAACGCCTTGTCCATCGTGTAAACCCGGTCTCCTGAACCTGGCTATCTCTATGCCCGGTCGCGCTCCGCGGGAAGACGGCCGCCTTGCCGGCGGCCGTTTCCGGGGGGCCGGCTACTTCGCCAGCAGCGCGTTGAGCTTTTCCTGCCCGTGTTCCTCGTTGGTCGAACGGCCGTCCGGCGAGGGCGCGCCCCAGTAGTCCGGGCTCCATTCGATCGCCTGGGCGAGGTTCTTCGGGTTGTTCGCCCAATAGATGCTGACCTTCGGATCGGCCGCGTCGAAGACCACGGAAGAGGGCAGCGCGACCGGGAAGTTGGAGGTGAGCGCGGCCGCTCGCTTGGGGTCGAGCCGCCAGGACAGGACCTTCAGCGCATTCTCGTAGTTCGGCGCGCCCTTCGGGATCGAGAAGAAGTCGTAATAGACGAAGCCCTGGTTCCAGGTGATCGCGACCGGCGCGCCTTCGAGCGCGAATTTGCTCATCGAGCCGGTATAGGCCATGCACATGTCGGCTTCGCCATCGAGCAGGAGCTGCGGCGGCTGCGCGGCGGTGGTCCACCACTTGGTCACATGGGGCTTGATCTCGGCGAGCTTCTTCAACGCCCGGTCCATGTCGATCGGGTAGAGCTTGTCCTTCGCCACGCCGTCGGCCATCAGCGCCGCCTCGAAGGTGAAACGGGACCAGGCCGGCATGCAGCGCCGCCCCGGGAATTTCTTCACGTCCCAGAAATCGGCCCAGCTCTGAGGTTCGCTGCCGGCCTTGTACTTGTCCTTGTTCCAGGCGAGGCCGACGCCGATGACCTGAAGCGCGACGCCCTTGGGCCGCTTGAGATTGTCCGGCATCACCGCGAGCGTCTTCTGCGCGGGCTCGGACAGTTTCTTGTAGTCGATATCGGCGAGGCAGCAATCGCCGAGGATCTTGGTCTCCTGGTCGAAGATGAAGGCGAGGTCCCAGGCTGCCTTCCCGGCTTCGGCCTGGGCCTTCAGCCGCGGGCCGCTTCGCGCCTCCTGGACGGTCACCACCTTGATGCCCGTCTCCTTCTCGAACGGTCCGTACATGATCTTGCGCAGGGCTTCGCCATAGGCGCCGCCCGGGTCCTGCACGATCACCTCCTTGCTCTGGGCCGATGCGCCCTGAGCCAGGCCGAGCGGCAGCGCCATCGCCGCCAGGGCGGGGAGCACCCGCCAGAACTTCATGCGTTGCACCATGTCTTTCCTCCCTCTTCTTTTGTTGAGTGCGTATCAGGCGCCGGCGCGGGTTCGCGCCAGCACCGGGCCCGCGAGCGCGAGCCCGATCACGACCAGTAGGACCTCGAGCGAGGAGACCACCGCCAGGACCGGGTTGAGCTGGTAGTTGATGTCGGCCCAGAGCATCAGCGGCAGCGTCTTGAGCTGCGCGCTCGACAGGAACAGCGACAGCACCAGCTCGTCGAACGAGTGCAGGAAGGCGAAGAAGGTTGCGGCCGCCAGACCGGGCGCGATCGCCGGCAGCGTCACCGTGCGGAAGACGGTGAGCGGGGAGGCGCCATGCAGGGCGGCCGCCTGCTCGAGGCGCCTGTCGACGCTCTGGAGCGCGGCCGAGACGATGATCACCACCAGCGGAATGCCGCCGATCGCGTGCGCCGAGGCCAGGCCCCAGATCGATCCCACCAGATCGAAGCGCAGGAACAGGCTGTAGAGCGAAAGGCCGAGCACCACCGGCGGCACGATCACCGGGCTGACGAGCAGCAGCATGATGATCGACTTGCCGCGGATCTCGCTGCGCACGATCCCCATCGCGGCGGAGGCGCCGAGCACGACCGAGATCACGGCCGACGCGGCGGCGATCACGGCGGAATGCCAGAAGGCGTCCATCCAGTTCGGATCGGAGAAGAACTTCTCGTACCAGCGCAGCGAGAAGCCCGGCGGCGGGAAGGTGAGGAAGGAGGCGCTGCTGAACGAGATCACCATCACCACGAGGATCGGCAGGATCAGCGTGGCGATCACCGCCCCGGCCAGGATGAAGACGGTCCAGCTACCCCACGCGGGGCTGAGCCGGCTCAGCAGCCGCAGGGCGGGCCAGCCGATCCGATCGGCGACGCCGCTGAGGAGGCTCCGCCGCGGTGTGCCCTCGCTGGCGCGAGCGGCCGCTACATGCGCCGCCCCGCCTTCGCCTCTGCTGCCGCCCCAGATGAACTCGAAGCCGAGGAAATGGCCGGCGACGCCGACGAAGAGCAGGGTGATGATCAGGAGCACGACGGCGAGCGCCTGGAGGAAGCCTTCGCTGTTGATGAAGTCGGCCTGCTGCACGATGTGCATGGCGAACATCTGGTCACCCGGCCCGCCGAGCAGGGTCGGCGTGATGAAGAAGCCGAGCGCGGCCACGAAGACGAGCAGGAAACCCGCCCCCATTCCCGGCAGGGTGAGTGGCAGCAGGATGCGCCAGAAGGTGGCGATCGGCCCGGCGCCGGAAGCCTGCGCGGCGCGCGGCAGTGCCGCATCGAGGCGCGACACGCTGGAATAGATGCTGAGCACCATGATCGGCAGCAGCACCGCCGTCATGCCGAGCAGGACCGTGCCGCGGTTGAACAGAAGCTGGGCAGGTTCGCTGAGGACGCCCAGCCCGGTCAGCAGCTTGTTCACCGGGCCGTTGCGGCCGAGCAGGACCATCCAGGCATAGGTGCGGATCAGGATCGCGATGAAATAGGGCAGGATCACCGCCGCCGTGATCAGGATCTGGGTGATGCCGGAGGTGCGCCGGATGAGAAGCGCGGTGGGATAGCCGAGCAGCAGGCACAGGGTCGCGACGGTGAGGGATATCTGCATCGTCCGGACGAGCGAATCCCAGTAGAGCGGCACCGAGAACACGCGCTCGAAGAAGACCGACCATGTCGGCCCGCTGACGCTGAGGCGGAACAGGTCGATGACCGGCAGCAGGTAGATGAAGCCGAGGAAGAGCCCGGCCGGCAGCAGGAGCAGCGCCGGGTTGGAGAGCCTGCCGAGGACGCTCCCGCGCTTGTCTCCGGCGAAGGTGGTTGTGGCGGCGCTCACGCGAGCACCCAGCAATCAGCTGCGCCCCAGCTGACATGGAGGCGCTCCCCGGCCGCGGGCAAGCTCCGCCCGGCCGCGTCCATGCAGCGGATCAGCAGCGTCTCGCCGCTATCCGTCCGCGCCTCGATCCGCAGGACCTCGCCGAGGAACAGCGCCGAGGTCACCGTGACCGGCATCGCGTGCGGCCCGGGGCCGTCGGCGATGGCGATCCGCTCCGGTCGCACGAGCACCGTCGCGCGCCCGACCTCGATGCCGTGCCCGGCATCGGCCTCGAAGACGTATCCGGCACGGTTGCGCAGCGCCATCGTCGCGCCGCGACGCTGGACGATCTCGGCCTCGATCAGGTTGCTCTCGCCAACGAAGGAGGCGACGAAGCGGTTCTGCGGATGCCGGTAGATGTCGACCGGCGTGCCGATCTGCACGATGCGCCCGGCATCCATCACTGCGATGCGGTCGCTCATCGTCAGCGCCTCGCCCTGGTCATGGGTGACGAACAGGATGGTGCTGCCGATGGCGCGGTGCAGCTCGCGGATCTCGATCTGGATGGATTCCCTGAGCCGCCGGTCGAGCGCGCTGAGCGGCTCGTCCATCAGGACGATCCGCGGGCGCCGGACGATGGCGCGGGCGATGGCGACACGCTGCTGCTGGCCGCCGGACATCTGCGAGGGCGTCTTCTGCGCATGCTCGGAAAGCCGCATGATCTCGAGTGTCTCGGCGACGCGGCGTTCGGCTGTGGTACGATCGACGCCGGCCATGCGCAGCGGGAACGCCACGTTCTGCGCGACTGTCATTGTCGGAAAGAGCGCATAGCTCTGGAAGACCATGCCGAAGCCGCGCTTATGCGTCGGGACATGGTCGATCGGCGCGCCGTCGACATGCATTTCGCCGCTGTCGAGCTTCTGGAAGCCGGCGATGAGGTTGAGCAGCGTCGTCTTCCCGCTCCCCGACGGGCCGAGCAGGGTGATGAACTCGCCCGGCCGGATGTCGAGGGAGATGCAGTCGGCCGCGCGGAAATCGCCGTAGGTCTTGACCACGTCGCGCAGGACGATGCCCGCGCCGATCGCGCTCTGCGCCCGGGCCGCCCCCGACATTCCGGCACCCGCCGACGGCTCGGCGAGAGACGCCAGTTCAGTCGCCATCACGTTTCCTCCGGTGTTCTGAAATATAGAACGCTATTCTGTTTTCTTTCAATAATCAGCTTGATCGCGACGCTGTCAAGCTGTCTCATCAAGGTCGGGCGATGCTTGGGGGACGATCGGCGACGGCAGCGTCCAAGGCCGTATTGACAGCGCGGCGAGCAGGCCGTTACGCTATTTTCAGAATATCGTTCTATAATTCAGAACAATGCGGCGCCGCATCCAGATACCGGCTTCGCAGGCGGAACGGAGGAACGCGATGGACCTGCAGGGCATGGCGCGCCGTGTCGAGGCGGGGGTGCAGCTGGCTTTGCCGGTCGACTATGCCGGAGTCTCGATGGCGATGACCCGGGCCCTGATCGAGCACGGCGCCGGCGATCTCGATCTCTTCTGCGTCCCCACCGGTGGCTTGCAGGTCGACCAGCTGGTCGGCGCCGGGCTCGTCCGCTCGGTCGAGACCAGCGCGGTCTCGCTCGGCGAGGCGGGTGGCGCGCCCCGCTTCAACCAGGCGATTGCGCAAGGCCGGGTCGTGGTCAGGGACGCGACCTGTCCGGCGATCCATGCCGCGCTGATGGCCGCACAGAAGGGCAATCCCTTTCAGCCCCTGCGCGGCATCATCGGTAGCGACATCCTCCGCTTCCGGCCGGATTGGCGGGTGATCGACAATCCCTTCGCCGAAGACGGCGACCCGATCGTCCTGATCCCCGCCGCGCGGCCGGATATCGCGATCTTCCATGCGCCGATGGCGGACCGCCATGGCAATGTCTGGATCGGGCGGCGGCGCGAGCTCGCCGCGATGGCCTATGCTGCGGACCAGACGCTGGTGACGGTCGAGCGCATCGTCGAGGAGAACCTGCTCGGCAACGAGATGAGCGCCGCCGGAACCCTGCCGGCGCTCTATGTGACGGAGATCGCGGTCGCTCCCCGCGGGGCTTGGCCCTATGGCCTCTGGGGCGAGTACGCGACCGACACGGCCGAAATCCTGCGCTACGCCAAGGCCGCGCGCACGCCGGAAGGCTTCGCGGAATACATGGCCTCGGCGCCGGCCGGGCAGATGCAGGACGCCGCCCGATGACGGACATCCATCCCCGCGAGATTCTGATCACGACGATTGCGCGCCTGCTCGACGGCGTCCGCCATGTCGCGGTCGGCGCTTCCTCGCCGATCCCCGCCGCCGGCGCCATGCTGCTGCGCGCCTTGAAAAAGCGCGCCGGCGCGCCGCCGGTCAGGATCTCGATCCTCGGCTCCGTCGAGCATAATTTCTTCACGAACGGCTCGGCCGAACTGTTCGATTGTGCCGGGCAGGGGCGGATCGACGCCTTCTTCCTCGGCGGCGGCCAGATCGACGGGCACGGCAACATCAACCTCGTCGGTATCGGCGATTATCCGGCCTCGGCGCCGCGCTGGCCCGGCTCCTTCGGCTCGGCCTATCTCTATTTCGTCGTCCCCCGCGTCATCCTCTTCCGCGAGGAGCACAGCCCGCGCGTCTTCGTCGAGAAGGTCGATTTCACCAGCGCGCCCGGCGTCAGCGAGCCCGGCATCTACCGGACCGGTGGCCCGATGGCGCTGCTGACCGGCAAGGCCCTGTTCAGCTTCGACAAGGCCCGTCCCGGCTTCACCCTGGAGAGCCTCCATCCCGGCCATGAGCTGGCGGAGGTCCGGGAGGCGACGGGCTTCAGGTTCGAACATGCCGACCGGCCGCCGCAGACCGAATTGCCAGACCGCGCGACGCTCGATCTCCTGCGCGGGCAGGTCATGGACGAGCTCGCCGAAACCTACCCCGAATTCGCAAGCCAGATGCGGCGCGAGATCCATGCGTGACGCCCGGATCCGCCCGAGACAGCCAGCAGGACAGGACATGAATTCTCGCACCGGCTCCCTCGCCGACATCAAGGTGATCGACGCCAGCCGCGTTCTCGGCGGGCCCTATGCCGGCCAGATCCTCGGCGACCATGGCGCCGACGTCATCAAGATCGAGCCGCCCGCGGGCGACGAGACGCGCGGCTGGGGTCCCCCCTTCCTCGATGGCGCGGCCAGCTATTTCCTCGGCCTCAACCGCAACAAGCGCGGCATGGCCCTCGACCTGACGCAGGAAGCCGGACGCGAACTGCTGCTGCGTCTGCTGGAGACGGCCGACGTTTTCATCGAAAACTTCAAGACCGGCACGCTTGAGCGCTGGGGCCTTGGCCGCGAGGAGCTGGAGCGTCGCTTCCCGCGCCTCGTCCATTGCCGCATCTCGGGCTTCGGCGCGGACGGACCGCTCGGCGGGCTGCCCGGCTACGACGCCGCGATCCAGGCCTCCGCCGGCATCATGAGCGTCAATGGCGAGCTCGGTGGAGAGCCGCTGCGGGTGGGGCTGCCCGTCGTCGACATGGTGACGGGCCTCAATGCCGTGATCGGCATCCTGATGGCGTTGCAGGAGCGCGCATCGAGCGGCAAGGGGCAGTTCGTCGAGGCCACGCTCTATGATTGCGGCGTCTCGCTGCTGCATCCGCATCTGCCGAACTATTACCTGTCGGGAAAGGTCGCGGGGCGTTCCGGCAACGCCCATCCCAACATCACCCCCTACGACGTCTTCGCCACGCGCGATGCGCCGCTCTTCCTGGCCGTCGGCAACGACAGGCAATTCGCCACGCTCTGCAAGATCATCGGCCGGCCGGAGTTGGCGCAGGACGCGCGCTACGCGACCAACAAGGATCGCAACATCAATCGCGACGCGCTCAAGGCCGATCTGGAGGCCGCGATGGCCGGTTTCGACTGCGGCCCGCTGGCCGAGCGCCTGGTCAAGTCCGGCGTGCCTTGCGGCGCCGTCCGCAATATCGACGAGGTGATGGCCGATCCGCATACGCATCACCGCGGGATGGTGGTCGATATCGGGGCCTATCGCGGCACCGGCAGCCCGATCAAGTTGTCGCGGACCCCGGCCACCTACCGCATGGCGCCGCCGCGCTTTGGCGAGCACACCGCGGCGATCCTCGATGAGGCCGGCGTGCAGGGCGAGCTCTTCGCCGATGCCCTGCCGGGCTTCGCCCCGGCGGAGGAGGCGCAAGGCCCCGAAACGGGAGCGGCGGCGACCGGGCGGCAGAAGGTGCGCGGATGAGTACGGTCCAGCGCTTCCCGCATTGCAGCCACTGGGGCGCCTATACGATCCTGGTCGAGGACGGACGGATCGTCGGGATCGAGCCCTTCGAGCACGATCCCTCCCCATCGCCGATCAATCAATCGGTGCGCGACTGGGCGAGCACCGAGCGCCGCGTGCTGACGCCTCTGGTCCGCGCGGGTTGGCTGGAGAACCGCGAGAACAGCGATCGCCGCGGCAGGGGCAGCGACCGTTTCGTGCCGGTGAGCTGGGACGAGGCGACCACGCTCGTCGCGGGCGAGATCAGGCGCGTCTCCGAGAGCTTCGGCAATGCCTCGATCTTCGCCGGCTCCTATGGCTGGACGAGCTGCGGGCGCTTCCATCACGCCCCCTCGCAACTGAAGCGCATGCTGAACCTTGTCGGCGGCTATACCGGCCATGTCGACACCTATTCGATCGCCGCCGGCCCGGTGATCCTGCGCCATACGCTGGGTGACGACGGCGCCTGCGGCGGCCAGGCCAATACCCTCGACACCGTCGCCGAGCATACCGAGACGCTGGTCGTCTTCGGCGCGCTCTCGCCGCGGACCGCACAGAACGAGGCCGGCGGCATCGCGAGCCACACGCTCGAGACGCATCTGCGCAAGATCGCCGAGAGGGGCGTGAAGGTCATCCTGGTTTCGCCGCTGCGCGACGATATCCCGGACTGGGTCGATGCCGAATGGTGGCCGATCCGGCCGAATACCGACACGGCCCTGATGCTCGGGCTCGCCGGAGAGATCCTGAAGCGGGGCTGGCACGACCGCTCCTTCCTCGAACGCTGCACCAGCGGTTCGGAGCGGCTGATCGCCTATCTCGACGGCAGCCGGGACGGAGTGGTCAAGGATGCGACCTGGGCGGCGGGTGTGACCGGGCTCGATGCCGGCTGGATCGCCGATCTGACGCAGCGGCTGGTCGAGACCCGCTCCATGCTGACCGTGAGCTGGAGCCTGCAGCGAGCCCATCATGGCGAGCAGCCCTTCTGGGCGGCGCTGGCGCTCGCGGCAATGACCGGCCAGATCGGCCTTCCCGGCGGCGGCGTCGGCTATGGCTATGCCTCGCTCGGCGGTGTCGGGGCGCCGATCAACCTGGCCAAGTCGCCGGCGCTCCCGCAGTTGCGCAAGCCGCTGGAGAGCTTCATTCCCGTCGCCCGGATCAGCGACATGCTGCTCAATCCCGGCGGCGAATACAGCTACGAGGGCGAAACCCGGACCTATCCGGATGCGCGGCTGGTCTACTGGGCCGGCGGCAACCCCTATCACCACCATCAGGACCTCAACCGCCTCGCCGAGGCCTGGACGCGGCCGGAGACGATCATCGTCCAGGACCCGATGTTCACGGCGACGGCGCAACGCGCCGACATCGTGCTGCCGGCCAACACCTCGATCGAGCGCAACGACATCGCGGGTAACAGGCGCTCGGATTGCGTCATCGCCATGCACAAGGCGATCGCGTCGGTCGGCGATTCCCGCCCCGATTTCGACATCTTCCGCGCCATCGCCGAAAAGCTCGGCGTCGGACCGGCCTTCGACGAGGGCCGCGACGAGATGGGCTGGCTGCGCCATCTCTACGAGGCGACCCGGACGGACGCTGCCGCGCGCCTCGGTTTCGCGATGCCCGATTTCGATGCCTTCTGGGCCCAGGGTTATGCCCGCTGCCCGACGGAGGCCGAGCACACCTATCTGTCGGAGTTCCGCGAGCGGCCCGAGGACCACGCGCTCGAAACCGAGAGCGGGCGCATCGTCCTGGGCAGCCAGGCCCTCGACGCGCTCGGCTATGACGACTGCCCGGCTCACCCGGCCTGGCTCGAGCCGGTCGAATGGCTCGGCGCGGCCGATGCAGCCGAGCAGTTCCACCTGATCTCGCATCAGCCGGAAGGGCGGCTGCACAGCCAGCTCGAAACGAGCCCGGCCAGCATGGCTGCCAAGCGCGGCGGCCGCGAGCAGGCGCGCCTCCATCCTGAGGACGCCGCAGAGCTTGGCATCGCCGACGGTCAGGCGATCCGGCTCTGGAACGAGCGCGGCGCCTGCCTCGCAACGGCCCGGCTCACCGAAGATGTCCGGCGCAGGGTCGTCGTCCTGCCGACGGGGGCCTGGTTCACGCCGACCGGCAACAGCGGGCTCGACATCGCCGGCAACCCGAACGTCCTGACGGTCGATATCGGCACGTCCCGCTTCGGCCAGGGCTGCTCGGCCCATACCTGCCTGGTCAGGGTCGAACGCTATGAAGGCGAGGCCGGTGACGCGATCGAGCAGTATCGCGAGCAGATGGAGCGGCTGGTCGCCGTCTAGCTCCGCATTTCGCCAGACGGGGAGGAGCCCCTGCTGGCCACTCAAATCCGCGCAAGAAGGAATCGATGACATGACGCAACCCGCCATCAGCCGCTTTCCGGTTCCCGCGATCGACGCGCTACCGGACGACATCCGCGAGCGCATCCTCGCCGTGCAGGAGAAGTCCGGCTTCGTGCCCAACGTCTTCCTGACGCTGGCGCATCGCCCGGAGGAGTTCCGCGCCTTCTTCGCCTATCACGATGCCCTGATGAACAAGGCGGAGGGCCTGACCAAGGCCGAGCGCGAGATGATCGTGGTCGCGACCAGCAACGCCAACCAGTGCCAGTATTGCGTCGTCGCCCATGGCGCGATCCTGCGCGTGCGGGCCAAGAACCCGCTGATCGCCGACCAGGTGGCGGTCAACTACCGCAAGGCCGACATCACGCCCCGGCAGAAGGCGATGCTCGACTTCGCCATGAAGGTCTCGGCGCGTGCCTACGAGGTCGGGGACGACGACGTCGCCGATCTGCAGAAGCACGGCTTCAGTGAGGACGATATCTGGGACATCGCCGCCATCGCGGCCTTCTTCGGGATGTCGAACCGCCTTGCCAACGTGACCAGCATGCGACCGAACGACGAGTTCTACGCGATGGGCCGGTAGAGCGCGGCCGCAACGAAGGTCCGGCAACTGGCGGTCGCTTGATGTCCGCTTATGGCACGCGATGGCCAAAGCGCTTGGCAGGGCGACGATCCGGGCTTCCGGTTTGCCGGGGAGCCTGATCCTCTTCGTCGAAACGGATGTTTGCTACATTCCGCAGCTCGGCTGCGCGCCGGCAGGAGGGAGAGTGTGGTGGTGCTCGATGACCGGCGCCATCGCCTGCAGGAACGCCTCTGTACCGCAGGCGAAGCCGATCTTGTCGGTCAAGGCGATGCGTGACCAGTCGAGCGAGCAGGCATGGCCGAGGCTCTCCAGGATCGGCAGGGCCGCCATCACGTCCCAGCTCGCGATGCCGTCGCAGACATAGCCGTCGAGCTGGCCCGTTGCCATGTCCATCAGCGTGATGGTCGAGGCGCCGCAGGTGCGGAAGTCGAGCCGCATCGTTCCGATGATGTGGCGGATCGTGGCGAGGCGCTTCTCCACCGAAGTCGCCGGGTGCAGGCTGATGCCGATCAGCGCCCGCGACGGGTCGAGCGGCTGGGCGAAGGGCAGGGCGATGCCGTTGAGCGTCGCCGGCTGGCCGGGGCCGCCGCGGAAGAGCTGGCCGCGGACCGGCGCGTGGATCACGCCGAAGCGTGGATGCCCGCCCTCGAACAGGCCGATCGAGACCGCCCATTGATCGTTGCCGCGCACGAAATTGGCGGTGCCATCGATCGGGTCGACGACCCAGAGCCGCCCGCTGCGGCTGTCCTGGCCGCTGCCTTCCTCGCCGAGGACACCGTCCTCCGGGAAGAGACGGCGTAACTCGGAGGCGATGAAGCGCTCCACGGCATGGTCGGCCTCGGTGACGAGGTCGAGATGTCCTTTCATCGTCACCGGCAGGCTCGCGACCCGCGCGAAATGGTCGAGCGCGATCGCGCCAGCCTCGCGGGCGAGCGTTTCGACGGCATCCTGGGCGGCGGCGGAGGGCAGGCTCATGCGATCAGATCTGGACGTAGCGGGTGTGGATGGCGACATCGCCGCGGTCGTCGAAGCGATGGATGAAATAGACATAGGGCTCGCCGACGAGGCCGGGTTCGTCGGCCTGGCCGCTGAGGTCGAGCCCGATCTGGAAAGCGGGGCTGCCGCCGATTGCTGCAAAGCGGCCGTTCCAGTTGGCTTGTACCGGGCGGTGGACATGGCCGCAGAGGATGCGGATGTCGGAAGGGGCAGCGCGGACCATGCGGCCGAGCGCCTCGGCACCCTCGACCAGTGTCGCCGCATCGAGCGCGGTGATTCCGGTCGGGAAGGGCGGATGATGCATCGCGACGATGGTCGGGCCATCATGCGGCTCGGCCAGGCGCGCGGCTGCCCAGGCCTGTCGCTCGGCACAGAGGCGACCTTCGCCGCGGTCTTCGACCAGCGTGTCGAGGGCGATGATCCGGAGATTGCCGAGCCGTGCCTCGTAATGCAGGAAACCTTCGGGCGCGAAGGGCAGCCGGTCCCCGAAAGCGGCGCGCAGGGTAACGCGCTTGTCGTGATTGCCGGGCAGGACGAAGACCGGGCAGGAAAGCGGCGCGAGGATGTCCTTCAGCAAGGCATAGTCGGCTTCCGAGCCGCCATCGGTCAGGTCGCCGGTCAGGACGACGCCGTCGAGTGCCGGCCGGAAGCTGGCGAGATCGGCCACGACCTTGCGGGCCGCGGCTTCCGCATCGTCGCGAACCAGACGGGTTTCCTTCCGGTCGGCGAAGACGTGGAAGTCCGAAACATGGGCGATCAGCATGGTCATCCCTCCCGGCTCAGCGGATGCCGGCCCGCATGAAGCTTTGCACGAACTGGCGCTGGAAGATCAGGAAGGCACAGAGCAGCGGCGCGACCGAGAGCAACGTCGCCGCCGTCACCAGGCTCCAGTCGACGCCCTGCTCGACCGTGGCGAAGACCTGAAGGCCGACCGTGATCGGCCGCGTCTCGACCGAGTTCGAGACCACCAGCGGCCAGAGGAAGTTGTTCCAGTGATAGCTCACCGTCACTAGGCCGAAGGCGATCAGCGTCGGCCGGGCGACGGGGATGAAGACGCGCCAGAGGATCTGGAACGGATTGGCGCCCTCGAGGCGCGCCGCCTCCTCCAGCTCCTTGGGGACGCCCTTGAAGGTCTGGCGGATCAGGAAGATGCCGAAGGCCGAGGCGAGATAGGGCATGCCCATGCCGACCAGCGTGTTGAGCAGGCCGAGCTCGCCGAGCGTGCGATAGTTCTCGATCAGCAGCGCCTCGGGCATGATCATCAACTGGATCAGCACGAGCAGGAACAGCAGGTTCGAGCCGCGGAAGGGAAAGCAGACGAAGGCATAGGCTGCGAGCGTGCAGATGACGAGCTGGCTGACCAGGATGAAGGTCACCAGCAGGAAGGTGTTCAGGAAATAGCGCGCGAAGGGCGCGGCCTGCCAGACGCGCTCGAAATTCTCCAGCGTCCAGGGCGCCGCGAGATCGAAGCGCGCCGCGTAGGCCGGCGGATGGAACGCCGTCCAGAAGGCGTAGAGCAGCGGCGCCACCCAGATCAGGGCGAGCAGCCAGGCGGAGAGATTGGCCAGCGCGAGGCCCGGCCGGATGCGGGAAAAGGCGCTCATCGATAGTGCACCCGCTTGTCGGCATAGCCGAACTGGAACAGAGCGATCGCGGCCAGGAAGGCGAGCAGCACGACCGTGATGGCGGCGGCGTAGTTGGTGTCCCAGAAGCTGAAGCCGACCTGGTAGAGATAATAGAGCAGCAGCATCGTCGCGTTGTCCGGCCCGCCCTTGGTCATCGCCACGACATGGTCGACGAGACGGAAGGCGCCGATCACGGCGTTGATGGCGATGAACAGAGTCGTCGGCATCAGCAGCGGGATCACCACCCGGCGCAGGCGCTGCCAATAGCTCGCACCTTCGAGATCGGCGGCTTCGAGCAGGGTCGGCGAGATCTGCTGCAGGCCGGCGAGGTAGAAGATCATGAAGAACCCTGCCTCCTTCCAGGCCGTGATGGCGATCAGCGCCCAGAGCGCGGTGTCGCGATTGCCGAGCCAGTTGTTGCCGCCGAGCCCGAACAGGGAGAGGAACTGGTCGATCAGCCCGTAATCCGGCGCGTAGAAGAACAGCCAGATATTGGCGACCGCGACCATCGGCAGCACGGTCGGCGTGAAGAAGGCCATGCGTGTCAGCGTCGTGCCGCGCAGGCTACCCTGCACCAGCAGGGCCATGGCCAGTGCCAGCACGATCGAGAGCGGGATCGTCACGCCCGCATAGATCAGGTTGTTGGTCATCGCCTTCCAGAACACCGGATCGGCGACCATGGTCGTGTAGTTGTCGAGGCCGACGAAGCGGGAGGGCCGCCGGCCGCGCGGCGTCGAGTAGAAGCTGTTGACGATGGTGGCCAGGATCGGCTGGTAGGTGAAGACCCAGAGCAACAGCGTCGCCGGCAGCAGCAGCAGGCTTCCGTAGAGGGCGTTGCGCGAAAGCTTCATCAGGCCGATCCTGTCCAGAATCACTTGCGGTAGGGCTTGAGGATGCGGTCGATCTCGGCCTGCGCATCGGTCAGCGCCACCTGCGGGGTCTTGGCCCCGGTCAGCGCCGCGCCGAGCGCATCGTTCAGCACCTTGGTGGTGCGGGCGTTCTCATAGGTCGAGAATTCCGGCACCGACGAAGCGATCTGCTTGCGGGCGACGGTCGCGGCCGGCATCTCCTCGACATATTTCTTCAGCGTCGGGGTCTCCCAGGCGTTGTCGCGCGGCGCGACATAGCCGGTCTGGACGCTCCAATCGGCGAGCAGCTCGTCCGAGGTCATGAACTTCACGAAGCGGAAGGCGGCTTCCTTCTCCGCCGCCGAGGCCTTGGAGAAGATGTAGAAATTGCCGCCGCCGAGCACCGAGGCCGGGCGAACCTTGCCCGGATAGGGCGCGACGCCGAAATCGAAGCCGGCGCTGCGCTTGATGTTGGTGAGGTTGCCGGTGGTGGTCCAGATCATCGCGATGCGGCCTTCCAGGAAGTCGGCCGGGGTGGTGCCCCATTCCTGGATGCCGGGCGGATGGATGCCGTGGACCTTGCTAAGGTCGACCCAGAACTGCAGGGCTTCCACGACCTTCGGGTCGGACAGGAAGGTCTGGGTGCCGTCCTCCTTGAACAGCGAGGCGCCGTTCTGGGCCGCGAGCGCGCCGAACAGCCATTGCGACGAGCCGACATTGCCGGGAATGCCGACACCCCAGCGGGTCACCTTGCCGGCGGCGTCCTTGCGCAGCACCGCCTTGCCATAGGCGACCATCTCGTCCCAGGTCGTCGGGTACTTCTCGGGGTCGAGCCCGCTCTCGGCAAAGGCCTTCTTGTTCCAGTAGAGCACGGCGGTCGAGCGCTGGAACGGGGCGCTCCAGAGCTTGCCGTCGACCTGCGCGCTCTTCAGGAAGGCCGGCATGAAGCCGGCGACCCATTTGCGATCCTCGTCGGTCTTGATGAAGCTGTCGAACGGCTCGATCACGCCCTCGTCGAGGAAGGTGTAGATATCGGTGGCGAGCAGCACCGCGACCGTCGGCGGCGTGCCGCTCTTGGCCGCGGTCAGCGATTTCGTGGTGGTGTCGTTGTAGTTGCCGGAATAGACGGCCTCGACCTCGATGCCGGGATTGGCCGCCTTGAATTTCGCGACATAGCCGTCGACCACCTTGGTCAGCGGGCCGCCGACCTGGACGGGGTAGTAGAAGCTGATCTTGGTATCGGCGGCGCGTGCGATGGCTGGCATCGCGAGCGAGCCGAGCGTCGCGAGCGCGGCCTTGTTGAACGTCCTGCGTGTGCTCTGCATGGTATCCTCCCGTTCCCGCGGCGATGGTGCCGCTCTTGTTATGCGTGATGGGCAGCCGGGACCGGCTGCTAGGCGGCGCTCTCGATCCGCAACCCGGTCTGGCCGTCGAAATGGCTTTCGGCCTTGCTGGGCCAGGAGAGATAGGCTTCCGAGCCCGGCGTCTTCAGCGGCTGGCCTGGCGTGCGCACGAAGAGGGTCTGGTCGTCGATGCGGCAGGCCGTGACGGAATCGGCGCCGAAATACTCGGCGCCCTCGACCGTGACCTTCAGGCCGCTTTCGGCGAAGGCGATGTGCTCCGGGCGGATACCGAGCTTCCGGCCGCTGCCGTCGGGCGGGCGCAGGGCCGCGGGCATGTCGATGACGTTCATCGGCGGCGTGCCGATGAAGCCGCCGACGAAGGTCGAGGCCGGCTTTTCGTAGAGGGCCGCGGGCGTGCCGTTCTGCTCGATACCGCCCTTGCGCATCAGGATGACGCGGTCGGCCATGCTCATCGCCTCGGTCTGGTCGTGGGTGACGAAGACCATGGTGATGCCGAGCCGGCGCTGCAGGGCGCGGATCTCGGTGCGCATCTCGTGGCGTAGTTTGGCGTCGAGGTTGGAGAGCGGCTCGTCCATCAGGCAGACCTTGGTCTCGGCGATCAGCGCCCGTCCGAGCGCGACGCGCTGCTGCTGGCCGCCCGAGAGCTGCGAGGGCTTGCGCTCGAGCAGTTGGGCGAGGCCGAGCATGTCGACGACCCTGGCCAGGCGATCGCGCTGTTCCGCCTTCGAAACGCCGCGCACCGACAGGCCGAAGACGATGTTGTCGGCGACGTTCAGATGCGGGAACAGCGCATAGGACTGGAAGACCATCGAGAGCGCGCGCCTTGCCGGCGGCAACTCGGTGACGTCGCGCCCGCCGATGACGATGCTCCCGGATGTCGGCTGGTCGAGGCCGGCGATCAGCCGGAGCGTGGTCGACTTGCCGCAGCCGGAGGGGCCGAGCAGGGCCAGGAACTCGCCTTCCTCGACGCGGAAGTCGACGCCGTCCACGGCATGGGTGGCGCCCCAGGCTTTGGTCAGGCCGCGGACTTCGATTGCCGACATGGTGCCCTCCTCAGGCGCGAACGAGCAGGGAGCCGTGCGCGACGGTCTTCTGGTCGGCTTCCGCGGGTGCGTCGCTATCCGTCACGATGCAGTCGAGTGCGGAAAAGCGCGCCACGACGGAGAGCGAGGCGCGGCCGAATTTCGAGGCGTCGGCGACGACGATGGTGGCCTTCGCAGCCTCGATCATCGCCTGCTGGACGCAGGCGAATTGCGGGCTCGACAGGCCGATCGTGCCGCGGTCGAGATCGACCGAGGAGACGCTGAGGATCGCCTTGTCGGCATTGAAGCGCCGCATCGCCTCGGCCGCGAGCGGTCCGGCAAAGGAGTGGTTCACGTCGTGGAACTCACCGCCGATGACGAAGAGCCGGTTGCTGCCGGTGGCGTTGTTCGCGAGCTCGTAGCTGACGTCGAGGCCGTTGGTGATGATGGTCAGGCCGCTGCGGGCGCCCAGCAGCCGCGCCACCTCCAGCGAGGTCGTGCCGGCATCGACGATGACCGTGTCGCCATCCACCACGAGATCGGCCGCTGCCCGGGCGATCCGGCGCTTCGCCTCGACATTGGCGACGGTGCGGTCGCGATTGGCGGGGTCGCGGGTGACCTGATCGACGAAGAGGGCGCCGCCATGGGTCCGGCGCAGCAGCCCTTGCGTCTCAAGCTCGGCGAGGTCGCGGCGAATGGTGGCGACCGAAACGCCGAATAGCTCCGTCAGCGCCTGGACGTCGACGAAATGCTGCGCACGCGCCTGGTCGAGGAGGCGCGCCTGCCGCTGGGGGCCGGAGAGTGGAGCGTTCATCCCTGAATCCGTGATCGATTGTGATCATTTTTATGATCTATAACGATCATAGAGATACGGATGTCAATCGAATCTTTGTTGGTGTTGCATCGAATTTTGGGAGTCTATGAGCGAAATCGATCATTTGGGTTGGGCGTTTCAATCATCTGCGGTGACGCTGATCGGTGGCGGCTCAGGCTTCCTTGCGGCCGAGGCGCAGCACCGTATGGCGGGGCTCGGCATGGCCAGCGTCGCCTATGCCGACCCGATGCTGCAGATGGTTTCAGCGCCGCATCTGACGTCGCACGACGTGGTTTTCGCGCTCTCCTATTCCGGCCTGACGAGCTATCTGGTCTCGAATATCGAGATCGCGCTCAAGGCGGGCGCGCGGATCGTCTCGCTATCGCCGGCCGGTGTGCTCGTGGCCGAGCTTTCCGACGTCAACATCGCGCTCAATGCCTATCGCAAGTCGAAGAGCGACATCTTCATCCCGACGGGGCGGGTCGCGATGTATGTCCTGCTCGATGCCGTGCTCGTGTTGCTCACCGCGCGCGTGCAGCAAGGCTCTTGAAGGAAGCGGATGAAGCTCGGAATGCGTGTGCAGGGATAGCTTCGCCGGCGTTTCGACAACGCATGCGCCGGCGGTCATGCCGAGGTCCGGATTTCGGGAGAGGTTTCTCAGGATCTACCGCTTGAAGCCGATCAGGACGCCGTCTGCTCCCAAGGAAAGCTGCAGGCCGCGTCTCTGCGTCGCCAGGCGCATCATCACGCCGTTGGCATTGCGCAGCCAGAGCGTGCCCCGCCCTTGCTGACCGATCGCCCAGCCTTCGCGAATTTGACCGTAGGCGCCAGCGAAATTCGCCACGTCCGTCAAGCCGTAGACCTTTCCGGTTGCCGTCAGCTTCGAGGCGCCGATCCCTCCGACGCCGAGGCCGCCGACCGTGATCTCGTAGGTTTTGTTGCGGAAGCGCAGCGTGCCGCCGCCGATCGCACCAGAGCCGATGAACGCGACCTGAAGCTGCTTGATGCGAACGGTGGCGCTCGGTGGGCCGGCAGGGCGGGCCTGCGCGTACGCACTCCCGCTGACGAACAGGAGGCCCAAGAGCAGCGCGGCGGCCCGGATAGCCAGACTTCTTCTCGGGATAGGCTTTTGTGCGTCGAACGCGCAGGGAGCACCATGTTCCTGTGCGGGGTTGCGAAACGGCGTTCCTCCCAGAGGACGCTCGGCATCGTTGAAATCGTGACGCAGCTTCCGGAACATCTCCATCTCCTTCCGCAGATCTTGCTTCTTGCAACAACGGGGCAGTTCAGCCTGATGTCGGTACGGTGCTCGGCATCCTATCGTGAGGCCGGCTGAGATTATTGCCATTTCGCGCCAAACTCTCGCTCGATCCGGCTGCCGATCGAAAATGTGCCCTGGTGGCCAGAAGGCCGACGTTTTCAGTCTTTGAATAGCGTCGCCGTTCGAACGGGGGCCAAAGCTCCTTGTTGCTGCGGCTTGACGATGAAACCCATCGACATGCCCTCCCGGCAGGCCGTGCAAATAGTGATCGCCGCGTCACGGCAACATCATGGCGCATCTCTTCGGGCTGCCGCAAGGGAGCTTCGCGTGAGCACACGCGCTGCAGCGTCATCGCGCCGAAATGGGCGCGAGTTGCAGTGAGATGGTTGCGCGGGCGCGCCTCGACATCGGCACCGACCTAGGCTCGCCGGTATCGCTGGATGACTTCGACGAGGCGCCGTTCGCCTTCAACGGCCAGATATCCGAGGCGAAGGTCAAATATCTTCAGTAGCCCTTCAGTCATCGGGTTCCCAATTACGTTGCGACCGGGGACCGGATGCGAAGGCGGATAGCGAATTCGTCGACCGCTGTTGCGGCCGCACCATTGTCAGCAGCAGGAGAAGCGCGCATGAAAGCCCTGATCCTGGCTTCCGGCATGTTCGGACTGGCGTTGATCACCGTTCCGGTCGAAGCGAACGCGGTCGTCTGCGCGCGCGCCGTCCCGCCCCGCGTGCGGTCGTCGTCAGGCCGGCGCCGGTTCGCTGCGCGATCGTCAATGGTCGCAGAGTCTGCCGCTGACGTTCTCGCGGATATCGAATGGGGGGTGGCTCTTGAGTGTTTCGCAGGTTGCGTCAACGACAGGCAGGTTACGAAAGCCACCCATTCTCGTCAGGTCCTTTCGGCTTGGCATAGCCCTCGCCGCAGCGTTCGTTCTCGCGGCTTGCGGTGCACGGCCCGAGGCGGGCTTCCTTTCACCCGTCACCGAGACGCAGGTCGGTGCCGCGACCCACACGATTCTCGTCGCCACGACGCGAAAGCGCGATGACCGCTCAGGGACGTTGTTCAACGGTGAGCGGGCCGAGCGGCTTGATTTCGCCCGGATCGCCGTTTCCGTTCCGCCCAATCATGAGGTCGGCCAGATCGAGTGGGCGTCGACGGCACCGGGCGATCCCAAGACCAACTTCGTGACGCGTCAGGCGAGTTACCTCGACGGGGACAAGGCCTTCGTGCAAGCGCTGAACGCGCAACTGGCATCCCTGCCCAAGGGGAAGCGGCGCGTCTTCCTCTTCGTTCACGGCTACAACACCATGTTCGCGGAGGGGCTCTACCGCTTCGCTCAGGTCGTCCACGACTCGAAGATGCCGGCCGTTCCTGTCCTCTTCACCTGGGCATCGCGCGGGCAACTCGCGCAATACGTCTATGACAACAACAGTGCGACGGCCGCGCGCGATGACCTCGAGCGGACGATCCGGCTGGTCTTCGCCAGTAATGCCGACGAAGTGAACCTCATGGCCCATTCGATGGGGAACTGGGTGACCGTCGAGGCTCTGCGTCAGATCAAGATGACCGGCGGCCTGCCTCAGACCTCGAAGTTTGGGCAGTTGATCCTCGCAGCGCCGGACATCGATATCGACGTGTTCAAGGCCCAGATGCGCCGCTTCGGCAAGCCGAAGAAGCCCTTCATCATCGTGCTGTCCAAGGACGACAAGGCGCTCGGTCTTTCGAATTTCCTGGCGGGAGGGCAAGCGCGGCTCGGCGCCGACGCCGATGCCGCAGAGCTGACGGAGCTGGGCGCGCTCGTCATCGATATGACGGAGGTGAAGGCGTTGGATTCCAGCAATCACGGGAAATTCGCTCAGCTTGCCGTTATCGCCCCACAACTGCAGCAGGCGCTGGAACGCGGCGTGACCGCCCAGCGATCCTCGGTAGGGGCGGATGAGATCGCCAGGAATTCGCTCGAAGCCATCGTCAAGCTGCCTATCACGGTGATTTCGGCTCCGTTGCGCGCCATCGCCGGTCGTTGATTGGCGCCGAAAGCGGCCGCGGGCAGCCAGCGGCCGGAAGCATGCGGGATGTCGGCCGCTCCAAGGCGCTCGGTCTTTGGCTGGTGGGCCGATGCCTTTTGGGGGGCTTGCCATTGGAGTTTCACTCCAGGCGCGAGAACGGCGCGTGCTTGGCCGTTGCGATGTCGTCGCGCGCAGCTCAATTTCACGCAGTTGCGTATTCCGGGCGCTGACGGGCCACGGCGATGCGCTGCATCTCCCGGTTTCTCGATTCGGCTTGAGAGAGAGAGGCTTCTTCGCCGCTGACGGTTTGCGATCAGTGAGAAAGGAAGATTATGTATCTGTCGTTTGCTGATTAGTTCTTTTCGGACTGAGTTTCATGGCAAAATGATACAAATCAAGATTGAAGTCATATTGAGTGTCGTAGATCATTCTCGGGGTCAGGTGAGATTGTGATTGATGTCCCCTTTGGATTCGATAGCTTGCAATCCTTGGGGTGGTGATGCGAGCGGTGCTCGCCTGAGGCTGGGGCAGGTTTGAAAGAGTGCGATCGTTTCTGAGAAGGGTCGTATTCAAGGTTTCCGATGCTGCGAAGCTGCCTCTGGCGGCTGTTGTGGCTGTTGTCGCCATCATCGTGGCGCTGTTCGTGGTGATGAAGATAGAAAGTCGCTCGGGCGTTTCGCTTGAAGCGCTTCTGGATCCTGACAATTTCGCGCGCATTCGGGCTTTCGCCGGGCATGAACCGCCTGGCCGGTTCGCTGTGACGGTCATCGATATCGACGATGCGACCTTCAGACATTGGGGGCAGCCCGTCGCCACGCCCAGGGGCGATCTCTTCAAGCTGATCGATGCGGCTTCCAGGCGGCAGGCGGCGCTTGTTCTCGTGGATGTCGATGTGACGTCGGCCGCGACGGCCCAGGACCTGGACAAGGTGACGGAGTATCTTGAGGCCTATGCCGGCCGCGGCGCGGAGGTTGCGCCGCTGCTGCTGATGCGAAGGCTCTGGTACCAAAGGGAGAACAAGGCTCTCCGGCGGCCGGCAAGCGTCGCGGTCCCGACCTATGCCAACGCGGCCAGGGACGGCATGCAGGAAGCCCTCGCCGCGCTGGAGGCCGTGGTCGAGAAGGCGCCGAATCTCATCTGGTCCTCTCCGCTCCACGCCAAGGAAGCAGGTGGCGTGGTGCGCTCCTGGCGGACGGTCGAGGCGGTGTGCAATCCGCAAAATGCCAAGGGGGCGCGTGCTTTCCTCGCCGCTGCCGCGATCGCCGCGGATATCCTCGAGAAGCCGGACGGCAGGGCGGAGCGTCTTGTCGCGCTCAAGGGGGCAGCCAATGCCTATGCGCAGCGCTACTGTGCAGGCGGGCCGCGCTCGGCAGCGGTGTCCGGAGGCGCATCCGCTTTACCCTTCGCCGCGAGTGGCTCGCTGAGCATCCCTTTCACGTTCTGGCGGGATATTCGCGGGGCGCATGCGGCGGGTACGGCGAGCGATGCGTCGGGGCAGGCGGTGCCGGCCGTTCAGCTCCGCTCCGCGCTGGAAGTTCTGGACTCGGATGCCGGCTTGCCGGCCGGGGCGTCGGCGGATTTCTGCACAGGCGGGGCAATGACGGCGGCGGACGGGAAGCAGCGGTTATCCTGCGATCTGGCGCGGGGCCGGGCCGTGCTGATCGGCGCGACCCATGTCGATGCGCTGGACAGCCATGTGACTCCGCTCGGCGCGATGGCCGGTGTCGACATCCTCGCGAACACGCTGCTGGGGGTGCGGTGGATGGCACAGAGCGATCCGCCGCGCGGCCTGCCCGCGTCGGCCCTCTGGGGAGCTATCCTCTTCCTCGCCTGTGTTGCGGCCGGGCGGGCGTTTTCGGCCGAGGCCGCGACGGTCCTGATCGCAGTCGGCCTGCTGATCTTCGCGATTGCGTCCGGCTATGCGGGGCTGGATGCGGCGGCGGCGATCGCGGCGATCAAAACCTCGCTGCTGATGTACGGTTTCTACCTGCTGGCCAGTGCCATCCTGGCAAAGCTGCTGAAGATGCTTCGGGCGCGCCGGCTGGCACGGGCACGCGCACAATCCACAACCCAGGAGTTGCTTCCGTGACGCCCCGTCGGAAGGCTGCGATTGCATTCGTCGGAGCGCTCTTCTCCCTGCCGATGGAAGAGGCGTGGGCGCAGCAGACCCAGAAGCAGATCGTAGGCGTCGTCGAGCGGATCGAGCCATGGTCTCCGGGAGCCCAGCAGGCGATGCTGCAGCGCTCGGACACACCGGAAAGGCCGCTGGTGCTGGGCGAGTACATCCATGACGGCGACCGGATCCGGGCGCCGCATGCCAATACCACGATCGTCATTGCGCGGGAGCGAGGCCCCCTGACGATCTGTTCGAGAGGCGCCCGAAGCGAGGACTGCGTCGCCGTGATCGAGGGCAAGGGCAGCTATCTGCAGGCCGTGGCCCAGTTCGTCGGCTCGCTCGAAAAGATTGTCAGCTGGTACAGCGCAACGCAGACGGCGAATCTGGTGACGCGCTCGGGAAATCCGCCGCGCATTCGGCTGGGCGCGGGCAAGCCGCAGAAGATCGTCGCCGATGAAGCGCCGCTATGGCTCGGCTGGAGCGGGGGCGACGCGCCGTTCAAGGTTCGCATCGAGCAGGCGGGCGTTTCGGTGGAGACGCGCACCGAGAGGCGCGAAGCCACGCTCGCGCGCCATCGGCTGAAGCCGGGCAGCGCCGAGATCGTGATCGTCGACGAGCGCGGCCGCTCGGTGCGCTGGCCGGTTCAGGTCGTCGCCGCGATCCCGCCGCTTCCCGATCTGGCATCCGCGGCGCCGACGCTGGCGCACCGCCAGTATCTCTCGGCCGGGTGGCTCGCCATGCAGGATGACGGCGCCTATCTCCTCGAGGCGGCATCCCGCCTCAACGCGATCGCAGCATCGTTCCCGGCCGCCGGAGCCTTGAAGGCCGGCCTCGCCGCAGGCGAGAAGCCCCGATCATGATCCGGCTGCTCGTAGCCCTGCTTTACGCCGCGCTGGCCGGTTTCGCCGGGGAGGCGACGGCGCAGGGACAAAAGCAGCGCGACTTGCTGAACGACGCCTATGTCGTTCTCGACCAGGCCCATTCGGACGCCCGGCAACGCGCCGTGGATCCCTGGCGCTTCGTCCCGGGCGGGACCGCGGCGCAGGTCGAAGTGCTGCGCCTGGCGTCGGCGCGCGAGCTCGAACGCATCATCAATGACTACGAATATGGCCGCGGCTTCGGCAAGACCGACTGGCGCATCGGCGTGCTGCTCTCGGATCTGGGGGCGGCCTACGGCACGAAGGCAACCGAACGTCAGCACGCAGCCGTGCTGTCGGCCGCGGTGAGGACGCTCGCGCCTTATGTCGGGCAGGATGCGCGGCTGGACATGGTCTATGCGCAGGCGGTCCATCGCCTGGCCCGGCGGTTCGATCGCGACGGCTCCGATCGCGCGCAGGTCGCGCGGCACCTCGCCGATGGCTTGCAACTGCTGCGCCAGCGGCGTTCGAGCGCGGCGGAGGAGGCGCTGGTCGAGGCCTGGCGCTGGTCCTTCCCGCGCGCAAGCGAGCTGCCGGGGTTCGAGCGCGTCCTGGCGATGGTTGCCGATCAGCGGGCCGGCGCCCGCTGCCCGGAGCTGACCGCCCGGGCCGGCCAGATCGATATCCGCTTCAAGGCAGGGCGCGCCGACGAGGCGCGCAAGGCGGCGGCCGATCTCGTCGATGCGACCGTCGCAAGCGGGAACCGGGGCTGCGACATCACGATGGGATATGATCGCCTCGTGCCCATCCTGGCGTCGGCGGGCCGCAACGCCAAGGTGGCGGAGCTTCTGGAAGCGCAGCTGCGCTCTCAGGCGCGGCAGAATCCGAAGGAATGGTCCCGCGCAGTCTACACCGGCGTGCCCTGGACGATCGCCATCATCGCGGAGCACGGCTCGGTCGAGCAATTGAGGCGTACGATGGAGCTTGCCGTTCCCTTCTCCTTTGGAGGGTTCGAGCCCGGTATGCATCCGGCTGCGATGGCGAGGATGGTGGCGGATTCTCTGGCCGGCAGCGGCAGCTATGCCGAAGCCGAGCTGATGTACGACAAGGCGCGCGAGCTGAGGCCGGCTCCGGCGTCCGGCCAGACTGGCGGCTGGGGCGCGGCCGAGGATGCCATCGCCGCGGCGCTTTTCCATGAGGAGTACGGGCGCCGCAGCCTGGCGACGGATTATGCCCGCATCGCGCTCGGAGGCTTCCCGGCCCATGCGTTGAAGCCGGGCGATGTCGCCAGGGCGCGGCTGATCCTGGCGCGCAATGCCCGCGACGAGGGTGATGTCATGCGCGCGGTCGATCTCGTGGCCCAGGCCGCCCGCGACGTTGCCCCATTGGCGGATGTCGCCCTGCTCCAGGAGGTTTTCAGCTTCGCGCAGAAGCTGCCGCCGGCGGTCGATTCAGTCCTGCGCGATGATTTCATCGTTCATGCCGGGTCGATGCTGACCCGCTACGGGCATGACCGCTCGACCCCGAAAGTGATCCGCGGGGAGCATGTTCCGAGCATGGTCTTCGCGCTGGATGTCGCGGTTCGCTATCATGAGAAGCCGCTTTTCGAGCGCGCCAAGGCGGTCTCGGCATCCACGTTCCAGTATCAGGCCGTGAATCGCTACCCGAAGCTGCGGCTTGCGGGCGACGTGGCGGCGGCCTGGTTTGCCCAATATGACGAGATCGCCCCGGGCGGCGGCGCGAAGAAGCGGGTCAATCTGGCGGAATCGCCGGCTTCGCTCATCCTCGATCGCGATTACGGCGCCATCAATCGGCGCGCGAAGACCGATGCGGATGATCATTCCTGTGCTTTCGGCCGCATCGCCGTCATGAAGCTGGTTGGGCGCGAGCGCGCGGCCGGCCGGGCGCCTTCCGTCTCCGACATCGACAAGGCGGTGGACGACAATCTCTGCGCCGGAAATTTCCCCGGCTCGGTCGAGTCCCAGCTCGTCGAATTCATGAATGAGGGCCTGCTCTGGCTCGCTGCGGGAGAGCCGCAGGTGGCCTTGCGCTATCTCCAGACCGCCGTGCCGCAGCTTGTCGACGGCGACCAAGGGAAGCGTGACGCAGGCCTCATCGCCCGGGATCCGGAAGCCGCGCCGCGGCTGGCATCCTTGGCCAGGGCGCGTTTCGAGGTCGGCGACCTTGCGGGCGCCAGCGCAGCGGCGGATCGTGTGCTGGCCCTGATCACGCAGCGGCTCGGCGCCAGCGGCGCCGGTGCGGATCGCCAGCGGGAGGCGAACAGGTTTCGCGAACCGCTCGACCTGCAGGTCGCGATCGCGGCGGAAACGATGAAGCGCAGCCTCGCCGGCAAGGATGGCGACGAGGCGGCCGGCCGGGCCTTGACGGCGATGCAGCTTTCGCGGGCGACGGCGACGGCCGATGCGACGGCGCGCCTTGGTGCCAGGCTCGCCGCATCCGAGCCGGCGGTTGCCGGGTTGCTGCGCGAGCGTCAGGACCTTGCCGATCTCATCGAGCGCGAGGGCGGGCGCATCGAGAGCGCGGACACCGACGAGGCCAAGCTGGCTGCGTCGCGACGGCTGGCCGAGGCGCGCCGCAAGCTGGAGGAGACGGCGAGGCAACTGACCCGGAAGGCGCCGCGCCTCGTCGAGGCCGAAGCCTTCGCGCCCGTGACCCTGAAGGAGCTGCGTGCCGCGCTCGGCCCGGAAGAGGCATTGCTAAGCAGCCACAGCACGGCCGGCTCGGTCTATCTGCTTCTGGTCACGCCCTCCGCGACCAAGCTGATCAAGACCGATATCGGCCGTGAGGCTCTCGCGGATCTGGTCGCGGATCTCCGGCTCGGGCTCGACATCGCCGACGGCAAGCTGGAGCGCTTTCGCGACGATGCCGCGATCCTTCTGCGTCAGACGCTGATCCTGCCCTTTGCCGCCGAGCTGGCCGGGAAAACCCATCTCACGCTCGTCGTAGACGGCCCGCTGGAGAGCCTGCCCTTCGCCGTCCTGGCCGAGCCGCCGGCTACGGCCGGCACCCGTCCGCGCTATCTCATCGAACAGCTCTCACTGGCGAACCTGCCGAATATCCGCTCGCTCGTGACGCTCCGTGCGCTGAATCCCGCCTCGCGGGGTGCGGAACCGTTTCTTGGCATCGGCGATCCGGTACTCGGCCCCGCCGACGGGAAGACACGGGGGAACATGACCCTGATCGCAACGCGATCGGCGAGCGAGCGGCTGAGCCAGCTCAGACAACTGGCCTCGCTGCCGGACACCGCCACAGAATTGCGGGCGCTGGCGGGGGTGCTCAAGGGCAGCGCGGATGCGGTCTGGCTCGGCCCGCGGGCGACCGAGGCGCGGGTGAAGACCCAGATGCTCTCGCAATACCGCATCGTGACCTTCGCGACCCATGCGCTCGTCGCCGGCGAGCTCGACGGCATCTCCGAGCCCGGCATCGTCCTGACGCCGCCGGCGCAGGCCATGCCGCAGGAGGACGGGCTGCTATCCGCCAGCGAGATCGCGGCGCTCTCGCTGAATGCCGATCTCGTCGTGCTGTCCGCCTGCAACACGGCCTCGCCGAACGGGCGGCCGGGCGCGGACGGCTTGTCCGGGTTGGCGCGCGCCTTCATCGCGGCCGGTGCGCGAGGACTGGTCGTCTCGCATTGGCGGGTCGCCTCGGCGGCGACGGCGAGCCTGATCGAACGGTTCGGCGTCGGTCTGGCGGCAGGCACGCCGCCGGCCCAGGCCTTGCGGACGGCGATGCTGGGCGAGCTGGTCAAGGGCGGAGACAGCGCGCATCCGGCGCTGTGGGCCCCATTCTTTGTCGTCGGTGCGGGCGGATGAGCGCGAGCGCGCCGATCCGATGTCCGGCCGGCGCCTGCACGGCCCGGCAGGCGGGGCAGCGGGCTATGAAGGGTCGGTGAAACATCATCGATCGGATCGGGGGGACACAATGCGCAGATTGCTCGTTGCCGGCCTGCTTCTGATCTGGGGCGTTCTGCCCGCCGTGGCGCGCTCGTCGGCCTGCGACGCGATCGGAGCCTTCGAGCCACGCCGGACGCTTTTCGTGAACAGCGATCACCGCGCGGCCATCGCGTTGCTCGCAGGAGAGCGGAAGCCTGATTTCAACGCTCGCCTTCAGGCCAGCGCCAATGCGCTGGACCGGGCGATCGTCCAGCTCGGTGCGCGCGAAGGCGCCGGCAGCTTCAATGTCGGGCTGCTGCGCTTCGATCTCGGCCGAGTGCTCCATTCGGGCGCGAAGATCGACGGCAAGGCGTTCCAGAAGGAGCATAGCGCGGGCATCGAGGCGATGACGAGGAGCGCCGGCTCCAGAGAGCAGGTCGAGGCTCTCGCCGAGGCGATGTCCGATCTTGCCGGCGGGCGTTGGGGATCGCCGGAAACGGGGCTGGTGCCGCGTCTCTATTCCAGCGTCGCCGTGATTTTCGAGCGCCATTTCGGCAGCGACCTGCGCCAGGTTCCCCTGATGCGCACGCTGGCATCGGCCGTGCCCGAGGAAAGCCCGTTGCGGGAAGGCGTGATCCGGTCCCAGATCGCGCTGGCCCAGCGGTTGAATTCGGCGCGGTTCCGCATCGAGGCCAGAATGGACCTGATCGTGTTCGCGCTGGCCAGGAAGCGGATCGATGCGGAGCTGCGCCAATCGGTCGAGCGCCTGCTGCCCGACTATCGCACGAGGCTGGAGATCGATGTCGCGCAGGCGCTGGCCTTCGATCCGGGACCGGATGGGATCGGCTTCGATTGCCTGATGCTGTCGCAGGCCAAGCCATTCTTCGAGGCGATGCAGGCGCTCGGCATGAAAGCCGAGATCGCCTCGATCCTGCCGCTGGTGATTGCGCGCCGCGGCCTCGAGGTCGAGACGGGCACCGATACGCTCGGCTTCTTCGGCAATCTCGACACGCTCATGAACGGTCGCCTGGTCGATCGGGAGGCTTATCGGCGCGGGATGGAGGTGCTCGGCAGATCCGCGGGGCTCTGCAAGGAGGGACAGAGTGCCTATGACGCCTGCGCCGCCATCGTCAGTGCCGATGCTGCGCGATCGCTCAACGTGCCGGAGGTTGCGCGAGAACTCTACGGAGACGCTGCCCGCTTCCTTGGTGCCGACGGCCGCGACAAGGAGAGCCTGTACAGGGCTCTCCTCGGCCAGGGCGCGCTCGAATTGCAGAGTGGAGTGGTCTCGCGGGCGACAGATCTGCTCGAGCGTGCGGCTAAGGCGAACCAGAACATTCGAACGCGCGTGGACAATTCCGCCGAAGCCGAGCGCCACCCGATGAGGTTGTTCGAGCTGCGAGCCCTGGCCGCGAACGCTGAGGGCGACCAGCTCAAGACGATCGGTATCGTCGAGGAGATGGATCGGGCCGCGGAAACGTTCAAGCGGGACATCGACCGGAAGATGGGCAGCTCGGCAGCCTCCGCTCCCGGAGACCAGCAGCCCGAGGTCGAACTCTCCTTCATCGATGAAGCCCTGCTCAAGCTGCAGATATCGCATCTGCGCCGGCGCTTCTGTTCCGATTGCGGAGAGGATTTCACGCGAAAGGCCGAAGAGCGGATTCTTCAGGTTCTGGGCGGTCGAAGCTCTCTCGCGGCCAAGGCCAAGGCCTATATCGCCACGAACCTGTTCCGCGTGAATCGTCTGACCGATGCGCAGCGGAAGGAGGCCGCCCAGAGGCTGGTCGGGGATTATCTGGAGGAGAAGAAAGTGAAGGGCGCGGCCGTGCAGATGTACGGGCCAGCCTTCCTGGAATATCTGCAGAAAGTCCCCACGCTCAAGGGCAACAGCGCATCCATCGCCACCGTGATCGCGCTCTACGAAGCGGGACCGGGCGGTTCAGCCTACGCGCCGGAGCCGAATCTGTTCTTCCAGGCGCTTACCGAGCGCGATCCGGTCAAGAAGCGGGCGCTGATCAAGGATCATATTTCGACGCCGCTGGATTCATTGCGTGATTTCGGTGCCGATCAGGACGCCTTCGAAGCCATCGACGACTTCGCCCGCCATCTGCATACGGCCGGGTATTCGATCGCGGCCAGAATGGTGCTGGAGGATTTCGTCCGGCTGTCGCGGCCGGAGAACGAGCCGCGTGCCGACGATGTGCAGTTCGTCAGCGACTATCAGCGCGGTCTTGCCGGGTTGCTCGTCCCCGTCCATGCCCGCCTCGCGCAATTCGCCTACGAGAAGCGGGAATGGGCGGAGGTCCGTTTCCACCTCGCGCGCGTCAGGGCTATCGCCATGGCGCGGCTGTCGCGGGAATGGACGGCGGCGAGCGAGCAGGCCTCTGTTCTGTTTCGCGACTTCAAGCCGGCGCTGCGGCTCTCCGCCCAGCTCGCGACGCGGGTTGCGGCCAATCCGGCGGCAGGCAAGGACGCGGTCGGCTTCGCCGACGCCGCATTCGTCGATCTGCAGCGCGCCATGATGAGCGATACGGCGCTGTCGTTCCTGGCCTCGCAGCGGCGCCGGGTCACCGCCGACGTGACCGTTGCGGACGCGATACGCCGTCGCAGTGAAGCGGAGGCCGGGCTGCAGGAAATCAAATCCTTCGGAGAGGGAGGGCGGGCGCTCGATGCTGCCAGGATCGACGCCCTGCAGCGCCGGTTCGAGCAGGCGAGGGAGGTTGCCGCCGGCGCGATCACGCGATTGCTCCCGGTGCCGGAGGAGCTGACCTCGATCGAGTCGATCTCGGTGCCGGCCGCGCAAGCCAAGCTTGCGGCCGGGGAGGGGCTTCTGGTGCTCCACGCGGGCAGCGACGGCGTCTACGGGATGCTCGTCCCCAGAAGCGGCGCCCCCAGAGCGTGGTTCTCGTCGGTCGCGGCGAAGGATCTCGAAGCGCGCATCGCCAGCGTCCGCGCCGGCCTCGACGTTTCGGACGGCACGCTGCCGCGCTTTCCCTTCGGCGATGCCCATGCCTTGTTCGAGCTGCTGCTGGGGCCGGTGCGCAGCGAGGTCGGCTCGCTTTCGCGGCTGATCGTGGTGGCGGATGGGCCCTTGCAGGCGCTTCCGCTGGGCGTTCTTCCGCTCAGCGTGCCGGCAACGGAGCCCACGTCGCCTGCGGATTACCGCTCGGCCAAGGCGGAGTGGCTCGCGCTCGGCCCGTCGATCCTGTACCTGCCCGGCATCCGCTCGCTGGAGACGCGAGGCCGCGGACAATTGGCCAGCAAGGCGCCGCAGCGCTTCTTCGGGATCGGCGATCCGCAGCTTGCTGGCAGCCCGGGCTCGATCCGGTCCGTCGACGTATCTGCGGCGCTGTCGCGGCGCTCGCTCGCCGATCCCGACGCGCTGCGCCGCCTGCCGGCGCTTCCCGAGACGGCGCAGGAGATCAAGGCGTTGTCGACCGCTTTCGGCGCACGGCCTCAGGATATCCTGCTCGGGAGACAGGCCACGGAAGCCGCGCTCCGTCAGCAGCCGCTCGATGCGTATCGGATCATCGCTTTCGCCACGCACGGGCTGGTCACGGGCGATCTCGACGGGCTTGCCGAGCCCGGCCTCGTCCTGACGCCTCCGGCGAAAAGCAGTGCGGAGGATGATGGCATCCTGACGATGAGCGAAATCGCGCAGATGCGCCTTGATGCGGAGCTCGTCATCCTGTCCGCCTGCAACACGGCCTCGTCGGATGGTCGCGCGGGAGCGACGGGCCTGTCGGGCCTTGCCCGAGCATTTCTCACCAGTGGCGCCAGAAGTCTGATCGTCACGCATTGGGCCATTCCCTCCGGGCCGACGGTCGCATTGATGACGAAGTCGGCGCGTGACATGGCGGCCGCCCCGCAGCGCGGCTGGGACTATGCTCTGCGCTCGGCGGTCCGCGAGCTGATCGCGGTGGAGGGGCCGGCCGAATACGCCCACCCGGCGAACTGGGGAGCGTTCGTGGTCTTCGGCATGCAGAGCTAAAAGGAACGGCTGCGCGGCTGCCGTCGCAGCCTGTGAGGATGGACTGGCTGCCCCTGATCGCGGGAAGGGGCATAACCATCCGGAATACACCCTGCCTGATTTCGACTTGGACAGCTTGGGATCGCTCCGCCCACACTGTCTCAAAGAACTGAAATCGAGGGGGTGCATGATGAAGAATTCCGTTATCGGGCTTGCTGGTCTGATGCTCGCCGCCTGCCTGCCTGCCGCGGGGCAGGCCCAGGAGACCGTGCTGCGCGTCGCCGCCGACGGCGACGTCTCGACGCTCGATGCGCATCGTGCCAGCGCCACCAGCGACAAGAGCGTGGTCGGCTGGATCTATAACGGGCTCGTCCGCTTCAAGCCGGGTAGCGCTGATCCCAAGGATATCGAGCCGGATCTGGCCGAGCGCTGGGAGCAGTCGCCGGATGGCAAGCTCTGGACCTTCCACTTGCGCAAGGACGTCAGGTTTCAGGGCGACTGGGGCACGCTTTCGGCCGATGATGTCGTCTATTCGCTCCAGCGCTCGGCCGATCCCAAGCGCTCGACCTTTTCCTCGGATTTCGCGGCGGTCGACAAGGTCGAGAAGCTCGACGACCTGACCGTGCGTGTCACCTTGAAGTACCCGGACGTCAATTTCCTCGGGCGGGTGACGAATTATCACGGCGGCAACATCGTCAGCCGCAAGGCCGCGGAGCAGCTCGGCGACAAGTTCGGCGGCCGCCCCGTCGGCACCGGCCCCTTCGCCTTCGTCGAGCAGGTGACGCAGCAATACGTCAAGCTCGCCGCCAACCCGACTTATTTCCGCGGCAAGCCGAAGATCGACACGATCATGGTGCGCAACATCCCTTCGGACAGCGCCCGCGAGCTCGCCTTCACCTCGGGCGAGGTCGACCTGATGTATGCCAAGCGTGAGCAGCGCTGGGTCGATTCCGCCCGCAAGCGCCCCGGCTTCAATGTCGAGATTTTCCGGCCGGGCGAGTACCGGCTGCTCCACATCAACCAGAGCGTGCCGCCGCTCGACGACATCCGCGTGCGCCGCGCCATCGCCGCCGCGGTCAATACCGACGACCTCGTGCGCTATGTCGGCAAGGATGTCGGGCCGAAGGGCTGCTCGGTGGTGCCGCCCGGCTATCTCGGCGAGGATTGCTCCGCCCGCTATGCCTTCGACCTCGCCAAGGCCAAGGCCCTGCTGGCCGAGGCCGGCCACAAGGACGGTATCACGGTCAAGGCCATCGTCTCCAACATCTCGGCGCAGCAGCCGATCATGGAGATCATCCAGGCGCAGCTCGCCAAGGCGGGGATCAAGCTCGACATGCAGGTCGTCGACCACGCGACCTATCAGAGCCAGACGCGCAAGGACCTGAGCGGCGTGGTGTTCTACGGCGCGGCGCGCTTTCCGATCGCGGACACCTATCTCAGCGAGTTCTTCCACTCGCGCGCCACGGTGAACACGCCGACAGCGGCGACCAATTTCTCGCATTGCAAGGTTGGCGACAAGGAGATCGAGCAGGCGCGCACCGCCTCCGACGCCGAGGCGCAGAAGGCCCTGTGGAAGGAAGCCCAGCGCAAGATCATGGAGGATGTCTGCGCGATCCCGCTGTTCGAGCTGCGGCAGGTCTGGGCGCGCAGCGACCGGCTCGATTTCGGCTACGAGCTGAAAGGTTCGATGAACCTGGCTCCGGCGATTACCGAAGCCACGACGCTGAAGGCGCGCTGAAGCGGGCGCGAGATGTGAAACGGCGGGGACCGCGTGTCGGATTTGGCCATGTCGCGGCCTTCCGCCGGCCCCCCCTTGACGGTGCAGCTGCGCGCGGGCGACCACGCGCGGCTGCTGCAGGCTCTCGCGAACGTCCGGCTCAGTCCGGCATCAGGATCGTCCGTGATATCTCCGCGGCCGCGTGCCGGGCGCCTTCGAGGAAGGCGCCGACCAGCCGGGCGTTGCGGCTCTCGCGGATGTGGCACAGCTGGAAGTCGAGCTTGACGGCGGGCTCGAAGCGTCGGATCGCCACCCTGCCGCGCAGGCCCCCGACGGCCGATGGATGAACCAGCGATATGCCGACGCCGGCAGCGACGAACTCGCACAAGGTCGGCGAAACCCCCACCACCATGACGACATTGGGCGCGACGCCATGAGCGTCGAAAACCTGCCCGATGCGCCGGTTCGTGAAGCTCTCCGGATCGAATGAGACGAAGTCGACCCCGTCGATATCGGCCGGCTTGATCACGCTCTTCTCCGCCAGCGGGTGCGCGAGCGGCATGATGCAGACGAGCGGATGGGCCATCAGCGGCTCGGACGCGATGTAGGGATTGTCGATCGGCGCCACGGTGAAGCCGACATCGAGTTTCCGGGTGAGGAGCCCGTCCGCAATCCATTGCGAGCTGCGCGACTGAACCGAGCAGAAGACCTTCGGCTGACTGGCGAGAAAGCGGCAGGTCGCCTGCTGGATGAAAGCGCCTGAGAGGGCCGGCATCACACCGATCAATAGCCGGCTCTGCTCGTCGCGGCGGATGGCGTCGACGGCGTTCTCGACCTGGCGCACGCCGGCGAAGATCCGGTCGATCTCCTCGTAGAGCCGCATGCCGCGCCGCGTCGCCGCCAGGCGCCCCTTCACCCGGTCGAAGAGCTGCAGGCCCGTATCCGCTTCGAGATGCGCGATCAGCTTGCTCATCGCCGGCTGGGAGATGTTGATCATCTCGGCCGCGCGGCTCACCGTCCCGTATTCGATCACCGCCTTGAATGCCTCGACCTGTCGCAGGTTGAGCCGTCTGACCATGCCATAACCCTGAAGAATAGGAGGGAGAGAAATACGACTTTGACGAAATACAACATGGCTTCCTAACGTCACGGTCGGCAAGGGAAATTCGCATGCGGCCGGACATCATCGTCATCGGAGGGGGAACGGTCGGGGCGGCTATCGCCTATGGCCTCGCGCGGCGGGCCGAGAAGGTCCTGCTGCTCGATGGCGAGGACGGCGACTTTCGGGCGGCGCGTGCCAATTTCGGGCTGGTCTGGCTGCAGGGCAAGGGCCTCGGCATGCCCGCTTATCAGGCGCTGACGCGCCACAGCATCGCCTTGTGGCGCGCTTTTTCCGACGGGCTCGAGGCTGAGACGGGAACCGACCTCTGCTACGAGCAGAACGGCGGCCTGGTCTTTTGCCTGGGGGAGGACGGCTTCGAGAAGCGGCGTCTCGAGATGATGCGCCTGCACAACCAGCGCGGCGCCGGCGAGCCGGACTGGGAGATGCTCGACCGGCAGGCGCTGGAGCGTCTCCTGCCGAAAGCGGGGTTGGGCCCCGACGTGTCGGGCGCGAGCTTCGGCCGCCATGACGGCCACACCAATCCGCTCCGGCTTCTGGCGGCCCTGCATGGCGGGCTGCTGCGCCTCGGCGGCGGCATCCGCCACCGTTCGCGGGTCGAGCGGATCGAGAAGGCCGGTGCCGATTTCAGGCTCGTCCTGGCTGGTGAGACGCTGAGCGCGCCCCGCATCGTCATCGCCGCAGGACTCGGCTCGGCGGAACTTGGTCGGCAGGTCGGGCTCGACGTGCCGGTGCATCCGGAACGCGGCCAGGTTCTCGTCACCGAAAGGCTCGCCCCCTTCCTGCCGCTGCCGGTGAGCGGCCTGCGCCAGACGACCGAGGGCACGGTGATGATCGGCGCGACCAAGGACAGGGTCGGCCTCGACGCCTCGACGACGACGGAGGCGGCGGCCGGGCTGAGCCGCAAGACGGTCAGGCTGATCCCCGCCCTCGCGCATGTCGGGCTCGTCCGGCAATGGGCCGGCCTGCGCATCATGACGCCGGACAGCTACCCGATCTATGCCCAGTCCGAGAGCCATCCGGGCGCCTTCGTCGCGCTCTGCCATTCCGGCGTGACGCTCGCGGCCTTCCACGCCGAGATACTGGCCGGGGCGATCGCCGCCGGCTCGCTGCCCGAGAACTTTTCTCCCTTCCACCAGAGACGCTTCGATGTTCCGCAAGCTGCATGATCCGGGGCCGGCCACCGTGACGGTCCATATCGACGGGCGCCCGGTCAGGGCCGAAGCCGGTGAAAGCATCGCCGCGCTGCTGCTGCGCCAGCCCGAAGGCTGGAGCCGGACGACGCCGGTCTCCGAAAGCCGCCGCGCGCCCTACTGCATGATGGGCGTTTGCTTCGAATGCCTCGTCGAGGTCGATGGTCAGGGCTCCGTGCAGGGATGCCTGACACCGGTGCAAGACGGCATGTCCGTCACCCGGCAGCAAGGCCGCCGGAGCCTCTCGGCATGAGCAACGAACATTCGGACCTCAGCCATACCGATCTCCTGATCGTCGGCGCCGGGCCTGCCGGCATGGCCGCCGCCGTGACGGCCCGTCGTCATGGCCTTTCCGTACGGGTCGTCGACGACCAGCCGGCGCCCGGCGGCCAGATCTGGCGCGCCGTTGAGACCGTCGCCGCGACGCCGCGCCTCGCCCGCCTGGGCGAGGCCTATCGGGCGGGTGTCGACCGGGCCGCCGCCTTCCGCGCCTGCGGCGCGCTCTACGAGCCGCAGGCGCAGCTCTGGCAGATCGAGCCGGGCTTTCGTGCCTTCCTGACCCGCGAGGGCAGGGCGCGCAGCGTCACGGCGGAGGCGATCATCCTCGCCACCGGCGCGCAGGAGCGCCCCGTGCCGTTCCCAGGCTGGACGCTGCCCGGCGTGCTGACGGTCGGTGCTGCGCAAATCCTGCTGAAGACCGCCGATTCCGTGCCGGACAAGCCGGTCTGGATCGCCGGATGCGGACCGCTGCCGCTGCTCTACATGACGCAGCTCCTAGCTGCTGGAGGGCGGATCGCCGGCTTCCTCGACACCACGCCTCGCGGCCGTCTCGGTCCGGCCTTGCGCCACTTGCCGCAGGGGATCGCGCGATTCGGCGACCTCCTGAAGGGTCTGTCCTGGTCGCTCGCGCTGAAGCGGGCCGGTTTCCCGATCATCCGCCACGTCGCGGAGTTGCGGGCCGACGGCGACGGGCGCCTCGAAAGCCTGCGCTACCGCTCGCAGGACGGCCGGGAGGCGCAGGTCGCGGCCGAGGTGCTGCTCGTCCATGAAGGCGTCGTGCCGAACATCCACGCCGCGCTCGCGCTCGGCTGCGCGATGCAATGGAATGCCGGCCAGCATTGCCAGGTCCCGGTGCTTGACGCCTGGGGCGAGACCACGCAGGCGAAGATTTTCGTCGCCGGCGACGGCGCCGGCATCGGCGGGGCCGAGGCTGCCGAGCCGCGTGGACGGCTTGCGGCGCTGCGGGCCGCGAGCAAGCTCGGAAAGCTGGACGAGGGCGCCGCTGAAACCACGGCACGAACCGAACGGGCGACGCTTGCGCGTGCGCTTGCGCTACGCCCCTTCCTCGACGCGCTCTATGCGCCGCGCCCTCAGGTCTTCGCGCCGGCCGACGAGACGCTGGTCTGCCGCTGCGAGGAGGTGACCGCTGGGGAGCTGCGCAGCCGCGCGGCACAGGGGCGGCCCGGCCCGAACCAGCTCAAGGCCTTCACCCGCGCCGGCATGGGGCCGTGCCAGGGACGGCAATGCGGCTACACCATGGCTCATATCGTCGCCGCGGTTCAGGGCAGGCCGGTCGAGCAGGTCGGCTTCTACCGCATCAGGCCGCCGCTGAAACCGGTGACGCTGGGCGAGCTTGCCAGCCTCGACGAACGGGAGCCCGCCGCATGAACGCGGAAAGCTTCGACGTCGCGGTCGTCGGTGGCGGTCTCCACGGCCTTTCAGCCGCGCTGCATCTGGCCCGCGCCGACCGGCGCGTCGTGGTGATCGAGCGGCGCTGGACCGGCCGGCACGCCTCGGGCGCGACGGCGGCCGGCGTGCGCACGCTCAACCGTGACCTCGCGGAGGTGCCGATCTCGCTGGAGGCCATGGCGATGTGGCACCGGATCGAGGAGATCGTCGGCGACGATTGCGGGTTCCAGGCGCAGGGCCAGCTCAATGTCGCGGAGCGGGACGAGCACATGCCGGCCCTCGTGCAACGCGAGGCGAGGATGCGCGGCCTCGGCTATGCGCATGAGGAGCTGATCGACGCGAAGGAGCTGCGCCGCCTGGTGCCGGCGCTGAGCCCGCATTGCGTCGGTGCGCTGGTGGCGCGGCGCGACGGCGCCGCCGATCCGCACCGGACCATCCTGGCCTTTCGCCGCGCTTGCGAGGCGGAAGGCGTCGTCATCGCCGAGGCCTGCGGCGTCGAGACGGTCGACCGGCAAGGGGAGGACTGGCTGCTCGTTTGCGGCGCCCGTCGCTTTCGCGCGCCCGTCGTCGTCAATGCGGCCGGCGCCTGGGCGGGGCGGCTCGCGGCATTGTTCGGCGACGACATCGCGCTCGGCGTGCGCGCTTCCATGATGATCGTGACGGAGCGTCTCGCGCCGCTGCTCGACCCCGTCGTCAGCGTGGTCGGCCGGGCGCTCTCCTTCAAGCAGGCGAGCCAGGGCACGCTCGTGATCGGCGGCGGCCTGCAGGGCGCGGCCGATCTCGACCGGGAGCGCAGCACGGTCAATTTCCGCGAGCTCGCCAAGGGCGCGCGCGCCGCCAGCGACCTCTTCCCGGCCGTGCGCGGCGTGCGCATCGCCCGCTGCTGGACGGGAATCGAGGCGCAGACGCGCGACCGCCTGCCAGTGATCGGCGCCTCGCCCCGTGTCGCCGGGCTGGTCCATGCCTTCGGCTTCTCCGGCCACGGCTTCCAGCTCGTGCCGGTCGTCGGATCGATCCTCGCCGAGCTCGTCGTCGAGGGCCGCACTCGCCGCGAGATCGTGCCCTTCGCACCGCAACGCCTGATGCAGGAAAGGGTCGCCGCATGACGGGCTTCTTCGTCAGACGTCTTCTGCTCGCCATACCGACGCTGTTCGTGATGCTGACGGCGATCTTCGTGCTGGTCCGGCTCGTGCCGGGCGATGCCGCCTCCGTCATTCTCGGTGACCAGGCGAGTGCCGCCTCGCTCGCGGCCTTGCGCGAGAAGCTCGGCCTCGACCAGCCGGTCCATGCCCAGTACCTCGCCTTCATCGGCAAGATCCTCACCGGCGATCTCGGCCAGTCGCTCAGCAGCGGCCGCAACGTCATCCACGAGGTGCTGCTCGTCCTGCCCTCGACCATCGAGTTGACCGTCGCCGCCATCGTGATCGGCCTCGCCTTCGGTCTGCCGCTCGGCGTCGCGGCGGCGCTCGCCCGCAACGGCTGGGTCGACTATGTCGCGCGCATCGTCTCGCTGGTCGGCCTGTCCTTCCCGGCCTTCGTCTCGGGCATCCTGATGCTGATCGTCTTCGCGATCCAGCTCGGCTGGTTCCCCGTGCTCGGCAACACCAGCGGTTCCGGCGATCTGGCGGAGAGGCTGCGGGCGCTGGCGCTGCCGGCGCTCAATCTCGGCATCATCATGACCGCCTATGTGATGCGCGTGACCCGCGCGGCGATGCTCGGCGTGCTGACCGAGGACTATATCCGCACTGCCCGCGCCAAGGGCGTCAGCCCCGGCCAGCTCGTCGTGACGCATGCGCTGCGCAACAGCCTGATCCCGATCATCACGGTGGTCGGGCTCTATTTCGGCACGCTGATCGGCAATTCCGTGCTGACCGAGATCATCTTCAACCGTCCGGGCCTGGGCAAGCTGATCATCGGTGCATTGAACGCCCGCGACTACACGCTGCTGCAGGGGCTGATGATCATCTTCGCCATCTGCGTGATCGTCGTGAACACGCTGACGGACCTGGCCTATGGCCTCGTCGATCCGAGGGTGAAATACACATGAGCGCCGTCGCCACCACGACCGTCGATATCCGGCCGGGCGGCCTCTGGCTCGCCTTCAGCCAGAACAGGCTCTCCTGGATCGGTCTCCTCCTGCTCGCGTTCATCATCTGCGTAGCAGTGCTCGCGCCCTGGATCGCGCCGCATGATCCACTCGAGCAGAACATCGTCGCCCGGCTCGAGCCGCCTTCGGCCGAGTTCTGGCTCGGCACCGACTCCTATGGGCGCGACGTGCTCTCGCGCTTGATCTACGGCGCCCGCATCTCGCTCTTCGTCGGCTTCTTCGCGATCCTGATCGCGATGCTGGTCGGCACGGCGATCGGCGTCGCCGCCGGCTATATCGGCGGCCTCTTCGACCAGATCGTCATGGGCGTGCTCGACGTGATGCTGGCCTTCCCGACGCTGCTGCTCGGCCTGATGATCGCCGCGATGCTCGGGGCGAGCCTGGAGAACCTGATCATCGCGATCGCGGTGACCGAGATCGCGCCCTTCGCCCGTGTCGCCCGCGCTCCGACGATCACACTGCGCCAGCGCGATTTCGTCGAGGCGAGCCGCTCCTATGGCTGCGGCCCGTTCCGGATCATGACGCGGCATATCCTGCCCAACATGCTCTCCGACGTCGTGGTGATGAGCTCGCTCTGGTTGGCCTCGGCCATCCGCACGGAGGCCTCGCTCAGCTTCATCGGGCTCGGCGTGCCGCCGCCGGCGGCGACCTGGGGTGGCATGATCCGCGAGGGGTTCGAGAACATCCTCGACGCCTGGTGGCTGGCGGTCTTCCCGAGCCTCGCGATCCTGCTGACGGTGTTCGCGCTCAACCTGCTCGGCGATGCGCTGCGCGATGCCGCCGATCCGCGATCCCGCGCGCGATGACGGCGCGATAAAACAACGACCTGGAGTGCATCCGCGCTTGGAAGAATCGCGGATGCACTCCAGCGCTCAATCGTCGCTTGTTCCCTCGGCGTCCAGGATCTGCTGGACCTCATCGGAAAAGCGGTTTTGTACATATCCTTGCGGTCGGAGCCTATGAAGCGCCGTCCGGATCAGCCCAGCGCTCCGCATTCTCGCGGAGCAATTCGCTGAAGCGCGTCTCCACCCATTTTTCCGGCGGGCGCAGTTGGCGCCCCTGGCGCCAGAGCATCCGCACCGAAAGTCGCGGCAAGGCGAGGGATGGGCAGTCGACCGAGCAAAGAGGCGTCGAGCCGTTCGCCGTCGCCGCGATGTTGGTCGGCAGGATCGCCCAGCCCAGGCCGTCCGCCACCATCTCCGCGATGTTGTAGAAGCTGTCTGAGCGCCAGACCTTGGGACTGTAGGCGATCGCCTCGACATCGTCGGCATGGATCATGAGCTGGCGATGACGGGCGAGGTCCCTGCGGCCGACGGGCAGGCGGTCCAGAACAGGGTGCCCGGCCGCGACGAAAACGCCCTGCGCGACCGTGCCGATATGGCGCCCATCGAACTTGGCGCGCAACGGACCGCGCTCGAAATGGATGGCGAGCTCGGCGCGCTCCTGGTCGATATAGTCCGTGACCTCCGTGGGCGTGCCGTTGAGCAGCGTCAGCTCCAGCGTGGGGTAGCGCGCCGACAGCTCCCGGATCAGCCTGTTCACGGCGGGGCGGGGCAGGGCCTCATCCAGAGCCAGGGCGACTTTGGCATCATCGCCATTGGCCAGGAACTGGGCGCGCTGGCCCAGCTCCTCGGCCTGGCGCAGGACTTCCGTCGCTTCGAGCAGCAGGAGCCGACCCGCATCGGTGAGCTGGGCGTTGCGCCGAGAGCGATCGAACAGTTCTACGCCGAGGTCGATCTCGAAGAGCGAAATGGCGGTGCTGACGGCCGATTGGGCCCTGCCGAGCTTGCGAGCCGCGGCACTGAACGAGCCGCATTCCGCCGCCGTCACGAATTGGCGCAGCTGATCCAGGGACCATTCCATCCCGACAATCTATCGAAATTGATGATGCATTCCATCTTTTTCAATCGGAGTGATTGGTGCTTCTGGCCGCCATTGTGAAACTCTATGGGGTTCCTCGATGGGCGCGCGTCCGTGGTTGTTCTTGCTTGCTGCGATCGGTGCCGAGCTGATCGGCGTAACGACGATGAAATTGGTGGCAGATAGTGGTGCGCCATCCGCCGTTGCCCTTGTGTATATCCCGATGGGGCTGAGCTTCTTCTTTCTTTCGCTCGCGGTGAAGGTGCTGCCCGTCGCCATGGCTTACGCGACCTGGGAAACGGTCGGCCTCATTGCCGTGACGGCTATCAGTTATCAGGTCTTCGGCGAGACCCTGGGCTGGCTGAAGCTGGGAGGGATCGCCTTGCTGGTCCTGGGCGTGGTGCTCGTCAATGCCGGCGCGCCGAAAGAGGCGGCGTGACCATGCAGAACGCCCAGTTGGTCCACATTGCCTGGATGGTTGGCGCCATCGGGCTGGAGGTTGCGGCCAACGTCTTCATCAAGCTGTCCGATGGGTTCCGGAAGCTCGCCGCCGGGTTTGCGGGAATCGGATGCATCCTGCTCTCCGTGGCGGCGCTGTCCCAGGCGATCCACGGGATCGATCTGTCGGTCGCCTACGCATTGTGGGGCGGGGCCGGCATCGTCCTGACGGCGTTGGCTGGCTTCGTGCTTTTCAGGCAGAGATTGGCGGGGCGCGGCTGGATCGGCATCGCCTTCGTGGTGGCCGGAATTTCGGTCCTGAGACTGGCCTAAGGGCTGTTCCGGGCGGGAGGACCATCGCACCGTCAGCCTCAGCGCGCGTCGATCACGTCCTGGACCGTTTCGAAGAAGCTGCGCACCAGCGGCAGGCGCTGGCGCTCGGCTCGGCAGACAATGTACTCGCCGACGTCGAAATCGGCCCCTGTGATGATGATGCGCTTCAGGCCGGCTTCCGGCCTGAATTCGGCGGCGAAGACCACGCCGATCCCGAAGCCGAAGGCGACGGCCTCGCGGACCGCTTCGCGCGACTGCACCTCCAGCAGATTAGCCGGCTTGATGCCAGCCGTGGAGAGCCGGTTCTCGAAGACCTCGCGCGTGATCGAGCCGCGCTCGCGCAGCACGATGTCCTGGCCGGCGAAGGCCTCTATCGGAATCTGGTCGTGCCGCGCCAATTCATGCTGGTCGGAGACGAAGGCGACGAGATCGTCGGAGCGCAGCCGGACGCTGTGGATGCGCGGATCGGAATTGGCGCGGGCCGTGATCGCCACATCGGCGGCGAAATCCATGATCTGGTCGACGACTTCCGAGGAGTTGCCGATCGTCAGAGAGAAGGTCAGGCCGGGATAGCGCTCGCGCATGCGGGCGAGTGCCGGCATGACATGGGTGGCGCTGTCGGCGGCGATCCGCAGATGGCCGCGCTGGAGCGTGCGGCTGCCGGCGAGAAGCGATTCCGCCTCATCCTCCGCAGAGAACAGTTTGGTCGTGATGACGAAGAGGCTCTGCCCCAGCGGGGTGAGCTTCACCTGCCGGCCGGCGCGATCGAACAGCCTCACGCCATAGGCATCCTCGAGCCCGCGCACCTGGGCGGAGAGGGTGGGCTGGCTGACATGGCGCGTCTTGGCGGCGCCGGTGAAGCTCTGCGCCTCGGCGACCGCATGGAACGCGGCAAGGCCGGAATAGCTGATGGCCATTTTCTATAGATCCTATCTATATGAGATATGGAAACGATGTATTGGACCTATGTCAATCGCGGTCCTAGCGTCCGGGTCACCCGCCGCAACACATCGCGAGACCATCATGGCCCAGGCCCGCCGCCCTGCCTCTTCCGAAACCGGTGATCCGCTTCTCCTGACCCCCGGCCCGCTGACCACCAGCAAGGCCATCAAGGAAGCGATGGTGCATGACTGGGGTTCGCGCGACGCGACCTTCGTCGGCATCAACAAGGCGGTTCTGGAAGAGCTGCCGAAGATCATCCATGGCGGCGAGGATTTCGTCACCGTGCCGATGCAGGGCTCCGGCACCTTCGCCGTCGAGGCGATGCTGACCACCTTCGTGCCGCGCGACGGCAAGATCCTGGTCCTGATCAACGGCGCCTATGGCCAGCGCGCCAAGCGTATCCTGGAGATCGCCGGCCGCGCCGTCGCCGTGCACGAGACCGCCGAGGACACCCCGCCGGATCTTGCCGAGGTCGACCGCATGCTGGTCGCCGACCCCGCGATCACCCATATCTTCACGGTCCATTGCGAGACGACCAGCGGCATCCGCAACCCGGTTGAGGCGATCGCCGCGCTGGCCAAGCGCCATGGCCGCCGCTTGCTGGTCGACTCGATGAGCGCCTTCGGCGCCCTGCCGCTCGACAGCCGCGAGGTCTATTTCGACGCCGTCGCCGCCTCCTCGAACAAGTGCATCCAGGGCGTTCCCGGCCTCGGCTTCGTCATCGCCCGCAAGAGCGCGCTGGCAGAGACCCAGGGCAACGCCACCACGCTGGTGCTCGACCTCTACGACCAGAATGCCGGCTTCGAGCGCACCGGCCAGTACCGCTTCACCCCGCCGATCCACGTCATCGTCGCCTTCCACGCGGCTTTGCAGGAGTTCTGGGCCGAAGGCGGCGTCGCAGGCCGTGGCGAGCGTTATGCCGAGAATGCCCGCATCCTGATCGAGGGGATGGAGGGGCTCGGCTTCCGCACGCTGCTCCCGGCAGCTCGGCAGGCGCCGATCATCGTCACCTTCCACATGCCGGAGGACAAGAACTTCGTCTTCCAGCGCTTCTACGACGCGCTGAAGGATGCCGGCTACGTCATCTATCCCGGCAAGCTGACGGTCGCGGACAGCTTCCGCATCGGCTGCATCGGCGCGCTCGGTTCGCAGGACATGCGCGCCTTCGTCGCCACAGTGTCGGATGTCCTTGATGAAATGGGCGTCGGCCTGAAGTCGGCCGCGTAAGGAGCCCTGAGATGACAATGCACACGAAGATCGGCGCGGATGTCGTTGCGAACGGCCGCAATTATGCGCGGCCGCAGCGCCCGACGGTGGTGATCTGCATGGACGGCTCGGAGCCGGCCTATATCGAGGCGGCCAGCGCCAAGGGCCTGACGCCGAACCTCGACCGGATCATGAAGACCGGCGCCAGCACCCATGCCTATTCGGTGATCCCGAGCTTCACCAACCCGAACAACCTTTCGATCATCACCGGCCGCCCGCCGGCCGTGCACGGCATCGCCGGCAACTTCTTCTATGACCGCGAGGCCAAGGAAGAGGTGATGATGAACGATGCCCGCTTCCTGCGGGCGCCGACCATCCTCGCGGAGTTCCAGAAGACCGGCCACAAGGTCGCGATGGTCACCGCCAAGGACAAGCTGCGCACGTTGCTCGGCAAGGGGCTCGACTTTGCGTCCGGCAGCGCCATCGCCTTCTCCTCGGAGAAGGCCGACAAGGCCAACAAGGCGGAAAACGGCATCGAGAACGTGCTCGATTTCGTCGGCATGCCCGTGCCGTCGGTCTACTCGGCCGATCTCTCCGAGTTCGTCTTCGCCGCCGGCGTCAAGCTGCTGGAGACGTTCAAGCCGGACCTGATGTATCTCTCGACCACCGACTATGTGCAGCACAAGGCTGCGCCCGGTTCGGAGATGGCCGATAGCTTCTACGCCATGTTCGACGGTTATGTCGGCAAGCTCGACGCGCTCGGCTGCACGCTGGTCATCACCGCCGACCACGGCATGAACGACAAGCATCTCGCCAATGGCGAGCCGGACGTTGTCTATCTCCAGAGCCTGATGGACGAGTGGTACGGCCGGGGCACGATGCGCGTGATCCTGCCGATCACCGATCCTTACGTCGTCCATCACGGCGCGCTCGGCTCCTTCGCCACGGTCTATCTGCCGGATGGCGCCAGCCAGGAAGAGGTTGCGGCCCGCATCTCCGGCCTCGACGGCATCGCGCTGGCGGTGACGTCTGCCGAAGCCTGCGAGCGCTTCGAATTGCCGGCCGACCGGATCGGCGATGTCGTGGTCGTCTCGACCCGCCAGAAGGTCATCGGCACCTCGCCGGACAAGCACGATCTCTCGGGCCTGACCGAGCCGCTGCGCTCGCATGGCGGCATCACCGAGCAGCGCGTGCCGATGATCGCCAACCGGCCGATCACGGTGCCGGAGGGTCGTACGCTGCGCAATTTCGACGTCTTCGACGTCGCCCTGAACCTGGTGAACTGAGATGAACGCGACGGTGAAGCCGCCGGTGCGGCGCGAGGCGATGCGCATCGCCGGCAAGCTGGTCACGACCGACGACATGGTCGAGGTCAGGAACCCCTATGACGACAGCCTCGTCGGCCTGATCCCGGCGGCCCGGCCCGAGCATGTGCGCGAGGCCTTCGCCAAGGCGAAGGCGTTCAAGCCGGCGCTCTCGCGCTACGAGCGCCAGCAGATCCTGCAGAAGACCGCCGAGTTGCTGCGCGACCGCAAGGAGCTCTTCGCCAAGCTGATCACGGCGGAAGCCGGCCTGTGCTGGAAGGACTCGCTCTATGAGGCGAGCCGCGCCTACGACGTCTGGTCCTTCGCGGCGCAGCTCACCATCAAGGACGATGGCGAGATGTTTTCCTGCGACATCTCGCCGAACGGCAAGGCGCGCAAGATCTTCACGACGCGCCAGCCGCTGCTCGGCGTGATCTCCGCGATAACGCCCTTCAACCATCCGCTCAACATGGTCAGCCACAAGCTGGCTCCGGCGATCGCGACCAATAACCGCCTCGTGCTGAAGCCGACGGAGCTGACCCCGCTGACCGCGCTGGCGCTGGCCGACGTGCTCTACGAAGCCGGCCTGCCGCCGGAGATGCTCTCGGTCGTCACCGGCAATCCCTCGACCATGGGCGACGCGATGATCACCGATCCCGATGCGGATCTGGTGACCTTCACCGGCTCCGTTCGCGTCGGCAAGCACATCGCCAACCATGCCGGCTACAAGCGCATCGTGCTCGAGCTTGGCGGCAACGACCCGCTGATCGTCATGGAGGATGCCGATCTCGACAAGGCGGCGGAGCTTGCCGTCACCGGCGCGACCAAGAATTCGGGCCAGCGCTGCACGGCGGTGAAGCGCATCCTGGTGGTCGAGAGCGTCGCCGACGCCTTCTCCAAGCTCGTCGTCGAGAAGGCCAAGAAGCTGAAATGCGGCGACCCGATGGATCCGGAAACCGATGTCGGCTGCGTCATCAACGCCCGCTCGGCCGCGCTCTTCCAGGCCCGCGTCGACGATGCCGTGACCAAGGGCGCAGAGGTGCTCCACGGCAAGCGGGCGGAGGGGGCTCTGTTCCACCCGACCGTGGTCGACAAGATCCCTTACACCTGCGAGCTGGTGCATGAGGAGACCTTCGGCCCGGTGATCCCGATCATCCGCGTGCCCGACGACATCGCCGAGGTCATCCGGATCTCCAACTCCACCGCCTATGGTCTCTCTTCCGGCATCTGCACGAACCGCTACGATTACATCCAGCGTTTCGTCGCCGATCTCGAGGTCGGCACGGTCAATCTCTGGGAAGTGCCGGGCTACCGGATCGAGATGTCTCCCTTTGGCGGCATCAAGGATTCCGGCCTCGGCTACAAGGAGGGTGTCGTCGAGGCCATGAAATCCTTCACAAACGTCAAGACGTGGTCGATGCCCTGGACCGCGTGAAACAAGAAAAGCCAACGCAGGCGGAGCGATCCGCCTGCGTTTTCGTCTGTCAGGGGAAGAAAACGTCGCAAGAGCGTTCAAACCAATCGAAAAACAGGGGATGAGAACATGAAGAACTGGCTTGCTTCCTGCGTCATCGGGGCTATCGCGCTCGCGCTTCCCGGCATGGCTCACGCACAGAAGACGAAAGTGACCGTCTACACCGCCCTGGAGAATGACCAGCTCGCGCCCTTCAAGGCCTCGATCGAGAAGGCCGTGCCCGAGGCGGAGGTCGTCTGGGTCCGTGACTCGACCGGCGTGATTACCGCCCGCTTCCTCGCCGAGAAGGACAATCCCCGTGCCGACATGGTGATGGGGCTGGCGGCGTCGAGCCTGCTGATGTTCGAGAAGGCCGGCCTGCTCGAGACCTACAAGCCCGCCGGCGCCGACGCGCTGAAGCCGGTCTTCCGCGACAGCAAGGAGCCCTATACCTGGACCGGCATGGACGCCTATCTCGGCGTTGTCTGCTACAATACCGCCGAGGCCAAGGGCGTGGCCGTTCCCAGCTCCTGGAAGGACCTGCTCAACCCGGCCTTCAAAGGCAAGATCGTGATGCCGCACCCGGCTTCGTCGGGCACCGGCTACCTCATGGTCGCTGGCTGGCTGCAGAGCATGGGCGAGGCCGAAGGCTGGAAGTTCATGGACGGGCTGCATGAGAATATCGGCGCCTACCTTCATTCCGGCTCGGCGCCTTGTGTCCAGGCCGCGCGCGGCGAGCGCACGATCGGGCTGGCGCTCGACATGCGCGGCGCCTCCGAGAAGAGCAAGGGCGCGCCGATCGAGGTTGTGATCCCGAAGGAAGGCGTGGGCTGGGAGATGGAAGCCAGCGCCATCGTCAAGGGCTCCAAGAACCTCGCGCTCGCCAAGAAGATCGCCGACTGGTCGACGACCAAGGACGCCAACGAGCTCTATTCCAAGACCTATGCCATCGTCGCCGCGCCGGGCGTCGGGACCAAGCCGGCGAACTACCCCGCCAACGCCGAGGCGGGCATGATCAAGAACGATCTCGGCTGGATGGCCGATAATCGCGACCGCGTGCTCGCCGAATGGTCGAAGCGCTACGAGTCCAAGGCTGCGCCGAAGAACTGAGCCTCAGCCATGCCGCCGTCCGTGCGGGCGGCGGCATGGTCTGTGCAAGACGTAAGAGAAGCCTCGCCGCCAGTGCGGGGCGGGTCTCTGCCCGTTCATATGAAGGCCGGCACGATGTCCACGATGACGACCCCATTTCTTTCGGTCCGCAACCTCGCCAAGAGTTTCGGCGCGTTCCGGGCGCTGCACGACATCGACCTCGACATCCATCGCGGCGAGTTCGTCTGCTTCCTCGGCCCGTCCGGCTGCGGCAAGACGACCTTGCTGCGGGCGGTCGCCGGCCTCGATCTCCAGGATAGCGGCACCATCCATATGGGCGGCCGCGACGTGTCGCGGGCGAGCCCGTCCGAGCGCGATTTCGGCATCGTCTTCCAATCCTACGCGCTCTTCCCCAATCTCACCGTCGCCGACAATGTCGGCTACGGGCTGGTCAACCGCCGCCGCACCCGCGATGAGATCACCAAGCGCGTCGCCGAGTTGCTGACGCTCGTCGGCCTGCCTGAGCAGGGCAAGAAATATCCGGTCCAGCTCTCGGGCGGCCAGCAGCAGCGCGTGGCGCTGGCGCGCGCTCTCGCCACCTCGCCGGAACTGCTCCTGCTCGACGAGCCGCTCTCGGCGCTCGATGCCAAGGTCCGGGAGCGCCTGCGCGACGAGATGCGCTCGCTGCAGCAGCGGCTGGGGGTGACCACGATCATGGTGACCCATGACCAGGAGGAGGCGCTCGCCATGGCCGACCGCATCGTCGTGATGCGCGACGGCGCCGTCGAGCAGGTCGGCTCGCCCGAGGAGATCTACCGCCGCCCCGCAACGCCCTTCGTCGCCGATTTCGTCGGACACATGACCTTCATGGATGCGATCGTGACCGGACCCGGCAAGGTAAGGGTCGACGAACTCGACCTCGTCGTCGCCAATGCCGCGCCCTTCGCCGCAGGCACGCCGGTGCGTCTGGCGATGCGGCCGGAGGAGGTCCGCACCCGCGGCATCGGCGCGGAGACGCCGAACCGCTTCGAGGCGACGATCGGGGATCTCGCCTTCCTCGGCTCCTTCTGCCGGGCGCATCTCCAGCCTACGGGCTCGCGCGCGACCCGGATCGCCGCCGACTTCTCGTCCAATGCCATGCGCGATCTCGGGATCGTGCCGGGCCAGGTGCGCACCGTCGCCTTTCCGCCCGAGGCCCTGCACGTCTTCGCCGGGGAGGGACGATGAGCGATCTCGCACAGCCCCTGCCGATGACCGATACGCCCGTGAAAGTCTCGGCGCCGCGGATCAGCGAACGCCATGTTGCCGGGGCGCTGATCCTGGCGCTCTGCGCGGTGCTGGTCCTGATCATCGCGCTGCCGCTCTGGGCGCTGCTCTCCAAGAGCCTGGAGAACACGGACGGCAAGTTCGTCGGGCTCGCGAATTTCGTCAGCTACGCGACGACGCCCGCGCTGTTCTATTCGCTGTTGAACAGCCTGCTCGTCGCCGGCGTGACCACGGCGATCGTGGTGCCGCTCGCCTTCCTCTATGCCTATGCTTTGCGCCGCAGCTGCATCCCGGCCAAGGGGGCCTTTTATGCCGCGGCGATGGTGCCGGTCTTCGCGCCCTCGCTGCTGTCGGGCCTCGCGCTGATCTATCTCTTCGGCAACCAGGGCATCCTGAAATCCTGGATGATGGGCGCCTCGCTCTACGGCCCCGTCGGCATCATCGCCGCCGAGGTGCTCTATTGCTTCCCCCACGCGATGCTGATCCTCGTCACGGCTTTGGCGCTCTCCGATGGGCGCTTGCGCGAGGCGGCGGACGCGATGGGCACTTCGCGTTGGCGCATCTTCCACACGATCACCCTGCCGGGCGCGCGCTATGGCGTGATCAGCGCGACCTTCGTCGTCTTCACGCTGGTCATCACCGATTTCGGCATTCCCAAGGTGATCGGCGGGCAGTTCAGCGTGCTGGCGACCGACGCCTACCGGCAGGTCGTCGGCCAGCAGAACTTCCCGATGGGCGCCGTCGTCGGCATCATTCTGCTGGTGCCGGCCGTGCTCGCCTTCTTCGTCGACCGCGTTGTGCAGCGGCGCCAGAGCGCCATGCTCTCGGCCCGCGCCGTGCCTTACGTCCCCAAGCCGGATCGGCACCGCGACCTCGCGCTTCTCGGCTTCGTCAGCCTGATCGCACTCGCCATCGTCGGCCCCTATGCCGTCGCCTTCTGGGGCTCCTTCGTCAAATACTGGCCCTATAATCTCTCGCTGACCCTGGGCAACTACGACTTCTCCACGGTTGAGTCGGATGGCTGGGGGCCGTATCGCAACTCGCTGCTGCTGGCTTCGCTGACGGCGTTGATCGGCACGGCGCTGATCTTCACCGGCGCCTACCTGATCGAGAAGGTGAAGCTCTTCCCGCGGCTGCGCGGCTTCGCCCAGTTCCTGGCGATGCTGCCGATGGCGGTGCCCGGTCTCGTGCTCGGCCTCGGCTATGTCTTCTTCTACAATGCCGGCTGGAACCCGCTCGGCTTTCTCTACGGGACGCTGGCGATCCTGGTGATCAACACCGTCGCGCATTTCTACACGGTCGGCCACATCACGGCGCTGACCAGCCTGAAGCAGCTCGACGGCGAGTTCGAGTCGGTCTCGGCCTCGCTCAAGGTGCCGTTCTGGTCGACCTTCCGCCGCGTGACCGCGCCGATCTGTCTGCCCGCGATCCTCGACATCGCCGTCTATGTCTTCGTCAATGCGCTGACCACGGTCTCCGCCGTGATCTTCCTCTACGGGGCCGACACCAAGCTCGCCTCGATCGCGATCGTCCATATGGACGAGGCCGGCGCGATGGCCTCCGCCGCGGGCATGGCGAGCGTCATCATGGTCACCGCCATTGCCGTGAAGCTCGCCCATGTCGGCCTCGACCAATTGGTCTTCGGCCGCCTGCAGCAATGGCGCCAGCGCTAGGTACGGGTTGCGGCAGCGGGCATTGCCCTGCCGCCGCGGCTCGCTAGGCTGCGGAACCGAACCTCTGGGGATAGAGACCAGCGTGCGCCTTGGAGTGATCGCCGATATCCATGGAAACCTGCTGGCGCTCGAAGCGGTGCTGGCCAGGCTCGACGACCTATCCGTCGATCGCCTGATCAATCTCGGCGATTGCGCCTCCGGGCCGCTCTGGCCGGCCGAGGCGGTCGCCTTGCTGCGCTCGCGCGAGATCACCCATGTCCGGGGCAATCACGACCGGGCGTTGGGCGCGGCCTCGGCCCTGGGGCTCGGCGAGTCGGACGGTTACGCCTGGCAGGCGCTCGACCCGGAAGCCCGCGCCTGGCTCGCCGGATTGCCGGTCGAGATCACGGTCGAGGGCGCGCTCTGCTTCCATGCCAGCCCCGGGGATGATGAAACCTACCTGATGGAAGAGGAGCATGACGGCCATCTCATGCCGTCGCCGATCGCCACGATCGAGCAGCGCCTCGCCGGGCGCTCAGCCCCGCTGATGCTCTGCGGGCACAGCCATCTGCCGCGTGCGGCGCGCCTGAGCTCCGGTGCGATCGTGCTCAATCCCGGCAGCGTCGGGAACCCCGCTTATCGCGACACGAATCCGGCCCATGTCTCCGAGAGCGGCATGCCGCATGCCCGCTTCGCCGTGGTGACGCTCGGCGCGGAGATCGCGATCGAGCACCATCTCGCCGTCTACGACTGGGAGCATGCCGCGCGTCGCGCCGAGCAGAACGGTCGCGCCGATTGGGCGCATGCGCTGCGGACGGGCAGGGTGCTACCCTAGCGTCAGAGACTGGCCGCGCAGGGACCGCGCCAGCGCAAAAAAGGCCTGAATCGCCTTGCTGTTGCGGCGTTCGTGCAGGCAGATCAGCTTCTCGTGCATCAGCAGCGCCGGCCCGTCGAGTGGGATGCGGACGAGCCGCGGATCGTCCTCGCCGAACTCGGCAGCCGAGACGAAGCCGATGCCGCCGCCCGCCGCCACGATGGCGCGCACCGCTTCGCGGCCCTCCGCCTCCACGGCATAGGCGAGGGCGACGCCCTGTTCCGCCGCCCGCTGCTCCAGCAACTGCCGCGTGCGCGATCCGCGTTCGCGCATGACCAGTGGCCAGCTCGCAAGCTCTTGAAGGGTAAGGCTTGCGCGCCCCGCCGCCGGGTGGTCCTTCGCGACAAAGGCGATGATCGGTGAGACATTGAGCGGCAGCACTTCGAACGGCCGCTCGTCGGCGAGTTCGCCGAGCACGCCGATCTCGGCATCGTAGCCGATCAACGTCTCGACGATGCTGCCGGTATTGCCCTGCGAGATCGAGACCTGGATGCCGGGATGGCGCTCGCGGAAGGCCGTGAGCACATCAAGCACATGATGCACGGAATCGGCGACGATCCTGAGGGCGCCGGTCCGCAGCGAACGCTCCTCCTGCAGCAGCTCCAGCGCCTCGCCCTCAGCCCCGAACAGGCGATGCGTGACGGCGAGCAGCCTCTGGCCGGCCGGCGTCAGGACGACCTGTCGATGGCGACGGCTGAACAGCGCGACATCGTACTCCTCTTCCAGCTTGCGGACCTGATCCGAAATCGCCGGCTGGGTGAGATTGAGCGCGAGCGCTGCTTTCGAGAAGCCGCCGGACAGCGCGACCTGATGGAAGGCCCGGAGCTGGACATAACGCATGGTGGGCGGAACCTCGGAAAAATCGATCCGGAATGATATCGCTAGAATTTATACTTGGATATGAAATAGCGATTTTTCAGATCAACGAAGCAAGGGCATTCTGAGACGAGAGAGTCCCCTGGAGCCTGCTGATTTCCGACAGAACCACGGCGTCATCCTGGGCAAGCGGCGAAGCCGCGCAGATCCGGGATCCATTATGGGGCTCAGGAGCCCTCCGATGGATCCCGGGGCAAGCCCGGGATGACGCCGTGGTTCCGAGAAAAATCATCAGGCGGCAGGGACAAAACGGGATCCTGCCATGCGCGCCGAAACCGCCGCCATCGTCCATACCGAAGGCGAATCCAACACCTCCGCGGCGCGCAGCGATTGGTCTGCCGGGATCGGCGATGCCGGAACCCGCGCATTGCTCGCGCGCGACTCCGCCGCCTTCCTGCACCAGAGCCTGTCGAGCCCCTGCCTCACCGCCATCGCCAAGGCGGAGAGCATCTGGATCGAGGATACGATGGGGCGGCGCTACATGGATTTCCATGGCAACAGCGTCCACCATATCGGCTACGGCCATCCGCGCCTGAAGGAGGCGATCAAGGCGCAGCTGGACGATCTCTGCTTCGCGCCGCGCCGCTTCACCTGCGAGCCTGCTGTCGAACTGGCCGAGACACTTGGGCGGATGGCGCCGGGCGACCTCAGCAAGGTGCTCTTCACCACCGGCGGCTCCGACGCGATCGAGGTCGCGCTGCGGCTCGCACGTGCCGCGACGGGCCGGTTCAAGACCCTGTCCTTCTGGGATGCCTTCCATGGCGCCGGCTTCGGCGCCTCCAGCGTCGGCGGCGAGGCGACCTTCCGCTCGGGGATCGCCGGGCCGCTCTTGCCGGGCGCCGAGCATGTCGCGCCCTGGGGTACCCGCAACTGCGCCTATGGCCATGACAATCTGGAGGATTCGGCCCGCGCCTGCGCTCGCATGATCTCCTATGTGCTGGCGCGGGAAGGGGATGTCGCGGCCGTCGTCGCCGAGCCGATGCGGGCGACGCCCTATCCGCCGGCGCCGGGCTTCTGGAAGAGCGTGCGCGAGGCCTGCGACCGTCACGGCACGCTCCTGATCTTCGACGAGATCCCGACCGGGCTCGGCAAGACCGGGCGCTTCTTCGCCCATGAGCATGACGAAGTGCAGCCCGATATGGTCGTGCTCGGCAAGGCGCTGGGCGGTGGTATCCTGCCCATCGCGGCGGTGGTGGCGCGGCGCGATCTCGATGTCGCCGGCGGCTATGCCATCGGCCACTACACCCATGAGAAGAACCCGGTCACCACCCGCGCGGCGCTGACGACGATCAACATCATCCGCGAGGAGGGGCTGACCGAGCGCGCGGCCGAACTGGGCGCCTATGCGATGGAGCGCCTGCGGAGTTTCGGCGCGGGCTGCCCGGCCGTCGGCGACGTGCGCGGGCGCGGCCTGCTCTTCGGGGTCGAGCTCGTTTCGGATCGCGATGCCTGGACGCCTGACAATGCCTTGGCTGAGCGGGTCTATTACCGCTGCCTGGAAGCGGGCCTGAGCTTCAAGATCAGCCAGGGCAACGTGCTGACCCTGTCGCCGCCGATGGTGATCGCGCGGGCCGATCTCGAACGGGCGCTCGGCATCGTCGAGCAGGCGATCCTGGCGGGCTGAGGAGGCGGTGATGAAGGCTGTCCGCACCGACCGGGAACTGGAATGCCCGGAAATCGACGCAGGGCTTCGCGCCCGCGGCATCGAGCTCGTTACGCTCCCCGACGGGATTTCCGAGGAGGCGCTCGTGCGAGAGGTCGCCGACGCCCATCTGCTGCTGATGTGCTACACGCCCATCACTGCGCGGGTGATCGCGGCGGCGCCCAAACTCAAGGGCATCGTCAAATACGGCGTCGGCATCGATGCCATCGACATCCCCGCCGCGAGCGCGCGCGGCATCCCCGTCGTCAACGTGCCCGAATACGCCGAGGAGACGGTCGCTGAGGGCGCCTTCGCCCTGATGATCGCGCTGGCGAAGCGCCTGCCGGAGATCGGAGGCGCCATTCAGAGCGAGGGCTGGATCTGGCCGGCGGCACGCTGGCTAGGCCGCGATATCGCCGGCGCGACGCTGGGGCTGGTCGGCACTGGCAAGATCGGGCGCAGCATGGCGCGGATGGCGGGGCAGGGGTTCCGGGCGCGCGTCCTCGGCTACGATCCGTATGTCGATGCCGCGACCATGGCGGCGGCCGGGATCGAGAAGGTCGACGACCTCCACGCGATGCTCCGGCAATGCGATCTCGTCTCGCTGCACAGCGTCCTGAACGACGCGACACGCCATATCATCGGCCGGGCCGAGTTGGCTTGCCTCAAGTCGGATGCGATCCTCGTCAATGTCTCGCGCGGCGCGCTGATCGACGAGGTAGCGCTGGTCGAGGCGGTGCTGGCGGGGAAGCTCGGCGGCGTCGGGCTCGACGTCTACAGCCAGGAGCCGCTCGCCCGCTCCGGCCACCCGCTCAGCCCGCTGTTCGGCCGCGACGACGTCATCCTGTTCCCGCACCTGACCTTCTTCACGGCGCAGGCGATGCGGCGGCTGTCTGACGATACGCTGGCACGCTGCTTCGAAATCCTCGACGGCAGGCCGGTCCAGATCCGCTCGCACGACCCGCGCCTGCGGGCGCAGATACGGAACGTCGCCTTCGCCTGAGCCTAGCGGAAGATCACCGTGCGGCGGCCGGCCAGCATCACCCGGCGCTCGATATGGAGCCTCAGCGCCCGCGCCAGCACGACGGCCTCGATGTCGCGGCCGGCGCTGACCAGATCGTCCGGCGCCAGCGAATGGTCGGCGCGGCCGACATCCTGATCGATGATCGGGCCTTCGTCGAGATCGGGCGTGACGTAATGCGCGGTCGCGCCGATCAGCTTCACGCCGCGATCATAGGCCTGATGATAGGGCTTGGCGCCCTTGAAGCTCGGCAGGAAGGAATGGTGGATATTGATCGCCCGCCCATCCAGCGCCCGGCAGAGATCATTCGACAGCACCTGCATATAGCGGGCGAGCACGACCAGCGATGAATTCGTCTCCGCGACGATCTCGAGCAGGCGCGCTTCCTGCTCGGCCTTGGTGGCGGGCGTGACCGGCAGGTAGTGGAAAGGAATGCCGTAGCTCTTGGCCAGCGCCTCGAAATCCCGGTGATTGGAGACGATGGCGGGAATTTCGATATTGAGATTACCTGTCGCCTGCCGGAACAGCAGGTCGTTCAGGCAATGGCCGAAGCGCGAGACCATCAGCAGCACCCGCGCCGGCGCGGCGGCGTCGATCGCGGCCCAGTCCATGCGGAAGGTGCCGGCGACGCCGTCGAACTCGCGCCGGAACGCGGCTTCGTCGAAGCGTTCGCCCGTCGCGAAGGCGACGCGCATGAAGAAGCGGCCGTCGCGGGGATCGCTGAACTGCGCGCTCTCCAGGATATTGCAGCCATGGCGGTAGAGCACACCGCTGACGGCATGGACGATGCCCGGCCGGTCCTCGCAGGACAAAGTCAGGATGCGGTCGGGCTTCTGCACCTTGAAGTCCCGCCCGAGGGCCGGGGCATGCGCGGAATGGGCCTCAGTCATGGTCTCGTTTCTCTAGTGCATCGGACCGAAAAGTGGAATCCACTTTTCGGATAAATCCGATGCAACGCCAATGAGATAGATCATCGTGATCGCGTCCTCCAAGACGCGCGATGATCTAGAGCGCCTTGCGGTCGAGCGGCGCCGCGAGGCTCGCGCTGACCGGAACCGTGGTGCCGGCGAGGTCGATAGACCAGCTCCGTGCATCGAGCCAGTCCTGGTCGATCGGCTGGTCGCTTGAAGCCCAGCCCAGCGCCACGATCCCGTCGAGGCTCGCGCCGAAGGCGGCCGAGGTGATCTCGCCGACCGGCTTGCCATCCGCGAGGATCGCTTCGCCGCCCCAGGCCATTTGCCCGTTCGGGCGCGGCCCGACAAGGGCGATCAGGCGCTTCGTGCGCGGTGCGACCTTGGCAGTGATGAGTGCCTCGCGGCCGAGGAAGTCGCCCTTGCCGAGCTTCACCGCGAAGCCGAGCCCGGCCTCGTAGGGGTTCACATCCGGCGTGAGTTCGCGACCCCAGGCTCGAAAACCCTTCTCGATGCGCAGCGAGTCGACGGCGTAATAGCCGGCATCCACCAGCCCGAGATCGGCCCCGGCCTCGTGCAGCGCGTCATAGATCGCGGCGGTGAATTCGACGGGGGCATAGAGCTCGAAGCCGTCGCCGAGATAGGAGCGGCGGCAGGCCCAGGTCGTGGCATAGCCGATGGTGATCTTGCGGATCGCGTTGGCCGGGAAATCGGCGAGGTCGAAGGAGGTCGGCGAGAGACGGGCCAGAATCTCGGGCACCTTCGGCCCGGCGAGCGAGAGCACGGCATAGGAAGCGGTTACGTCCGTCAGCGTCACGCCTTCCGGAAGCTGGCGCCTGATCCAGTGGGCGTCGCGTGTCGCCTGGGCGGTGCCGGTGAGCAGGAGATAGCTGTCGGGCGCGATCCGCGCGGCGGTGAGGTCGCTCTCGAACGTACCTCGGGCATTGAGCAGCGCCGTATAGACCGAAGTTCCGACCGGCACGGCGACATCATTGGCGGCGAGGCGCTGCAAGGCGACCTCGGCCTGCGGCCCCTGCAACAGGAACTTGGCGAAGCTCGACATGTCGACGAGCCCGGCCGCCTCGCGGCAGGCGCGGTGCTCGACTGCGACCGTCTCGAACCAGTTCTGCGGGCCGAAGGAATAGCCGATCGTGCGCTCCGCTTCGGTGCGGGCGAAATAGTTCGCGCGCTCCCAGCCCATCTTCGATCCGAAGACGGCGCCCTTGGCGGCGAGCCGGCCATAGAGCGGCGAGCGCCGGAAGGGGCGGGCGGTATCGAGTTCGCGGTTCGGCCAGGGCATGGCGTAATGCAGCCCCAGCGTCTCCTTGATGCGGTCCTTCAGCCAGGCCGGGTTGTTGTTAAAATCGGCGAAGCGGCGGATATCGACCGGCCAGAGGTCGCTGGTCGCCTCGCCCTCGACGATCCATTCGGCCAGCGCCCGGCCGGCGCCGCCGGCCGACGCGATACCCATCGAGTTGAAGCCGGCGCCGACATAGACGCCCGCCACCTCCGGCGCCTCGCCGAGCAGGAAGTTGTTGTCTGGTGTGAAGCTCTCGGGGCCGTTGAGGAAGGTCTTGATCTCGGCGGTTTCCAGCGCCGGCACGCGCTCGAGCGCGTTCTCCATCAGGATGCCGAACTGGTCCCAGTCGTCAGGCAGGAGCTGGAACTCGAACGGATGGGGGATGCCATCCATGCCCCAGGGCTTCGCATCCGGTTCGAACCCGCCCATGACGAGGCCGCCGACCTCCTCCTTGAAATAGATATAGCCGTCGGGATCGCGCATCACCGGCAGGTCCGGCGAGACGCCTGCGATCTTGCCGGTGACGATGTACATGTGCTCGGCCGAGTGCAGCGGCACCGAGACGCCGCACATCTGGCCGATAGCGCGCGACCACTGCCCGGCGCAGATGACCAGCACCTCGCATTCGACCCGGCCCTGATCGGTCTGCACCGCCTTGACCCGCCCCTTCTCCGTCTCGATGCCGGTGACGCGGATGCCCTCGCGCACGGTCGCGCCGCCGCTGCGAGCGCCGCGCGCCAGCGCCTGCGTGATGTCGGAGGGGTTGGCCTTGCCGTCGCCGGGCAGCCAGACGCCGCCGACGAGATCGTCGGTGCGCATCACCGGCCATTTATCGCCGGCCTCCTGCGGACTCAGCTCCTCGATCTCGACGCCCTGCGCGCGCGCCGCCGAGATCGTCCGGCGCAGTTGCGTCATGCGTTCCTGCGTGCGCGCGACCGAGACCGAACCGCAGCGCTTCCAGCCGGTAGCCAGCCCGGTCTCGTTCTCCAGCGAGGCGTAGAGCTCGGTCGAATAGCGGATCAGGCGCGTCATGCTGGACTGGCTGCGCAATTGCCCGACGAGGCCGGCCGCATGCCAGGTCGTGCCGGAGGAGAGGCGCCCCTGTTCCAGCAGCAGCACGTCGCGCCAGCCGAGCTTGGTCAGGTGATAGGCGACCGAGCAGCCGATGATGCCGCCGCCGATGATGACGACACGGGATTGGGTGGGAATGGACATGAGCGCCTCCGCGATGGAAGGCAGCTTAACGGCCTGAATTCAGAAAACAACAAAAAACCACAAAAACGGGCAATTCATCCGGCGTGGACTCGAACCCCTTGCTCCGCCAGTTTCGCGGCGAGCGGGGCGGGCAGGGCCTGGTCGACCAGAAGCCCTGCGCAAGGCTTGTCGCCACCGATGCGGCTGGGCAGGACGAGCCCGAACTTGCTGTTGTCGGCCATCAGGAAGCCTTGCTCGGCCGCGTTCAGCAGGGCTGTGCGGGTGGCGGCACCGGCACGGGTATAGTCGGTCGCGTATCCGCCCGGATCGACCCCACCGACGCTGACGAAGGCGAAATCGGCCGAGAGCCGCGCGATCGCCCTGAGCGTCTCCGGGCCGGTCGTCGCATCCTCGTTGCGGTCGAACTCGCCGCCGATCAGGAAGACGCGGGCGCCACCCAGCCGGCTGACGAGCCGAGCATTCTCCAGCGAGGTGGTATGCACGATCAGGCGCTTGCGGTCTGAGCGGGCCAGCGCCCGCGCCAAAGCCTCGGTCGTCGTGCCGGAGTCCAGCAGGATGGTCATGCCGTCGCCGATCAGCGAGACCGCGAGATCGGCGATCGCCTCCTTGCCGGCGCGGTTCACGGTGCGCCGGCTGGCGAAGGACGCTTCCGAGCGTTCGTTGCGGATGGCGCCGCCATGGACGATCGCGAGCAGGCTGCCGGCCGACAGAGCCTTGAGATCACGCCTCACCGTCTCGCGCGACACGTCGAGCACATGCGCAAGCTCCTCCACCGTGACGGAGCCCGTCTCGTCGAGCTTCGCCAGGATGGCGTGGTGTCGTCGTGCTGCGATGTCGCGCGTCATTCAGGCGGGACCGGCTAGGCCGTGGCCCCGGCGCCAAGTCCGCCGATGCAGGTGTATTTCACGTCGAGATAGTCCTGCAGGCCGTATTTCGAGCCTTCGGAGCCCAGCCCGGATTCCTTGACGCCACCGAAGGGGGCGACCTCGGTGGTGATGATGCCTTCGTTTACGCCGACGATGCCGTATTGCAGCGCTTCCGAGACGCGGAAGGTGCGGCCGAGATCGCGGGTGTAGAAGTAGCAGGCGAGCCCGTACTCGGTGTCGTTGGCGAGCCGGATCGCCTCCGCCTCGGTCTCGAAGCGGAAGACCGGAGCGACCGGTCCGAATATCTCCTCGCGGGCGAACTGCATCGCGCTGGTCGCGCCCGCGATCACGGTGGGCTCGTAGAAGCTCAGCCCCAGTTCCGAGCGCTTGCCGCCGGTCGCGACGGTGCCGCCCTTGGCCGTGGCGTCCGCCACCATCTCCTCGACCTTGACGAGTGCCTTGTCGTCGATCAGCGGACCCTGCGTCACGCCGACCTCGAGGCCCGAGCCGAGCTTGAGCTTGCGGGCTGCGGCCGCCAGCTTCTCGACGAAGGCGTCGTAGATGCCGGCCTGCGCATAGAATCGGTTGGTGCAGACGCAGGTCTGCCCGGAGTTGCGGAATTTTGCGGCGATCGCGCCTTCGACCGCGCGGTCGAGATCGGCATCGTCGAAGACGATGAAGGGCGCGTTGCCGCCGAGTTCCATCGAGACCTTCTTGACCGTCTCGGCCGCCTGCTTGAGCAGGACCTTGCCGACCGGGGTCGAGCCGGTGAAGGTGATCTTGCGCACGAGCGGATTGCCGGTGAGCTCGCCACCGACGGTGCGGGCGTCACCTGTCACGACATTGACGACGCCGGCCGGGATGCCGGCCTTCTCGGCGAGGATGCCCCAGGCCAGCGCCGAATAGGGCGTCTGCGAGGCCGGCTTGGCGACGACGGTGCAGCCAGCGGCCAGCGCCGGGCCGATCTTGCGGGCCAGCATCGAGGAGGGGAAGTTCCAGGGCGTGATCGCGCCGACGACGCCGAGCGGCTGCTTGGTCACGATGATGCGGCGGTCGGCCCAGGGGGAGGGGATGACGTCGCCATAGACGCGCCGCGCCTCCTCGGCGAACCACAGCACATAGGCCGCGCTCATGCCGACCTCGCCCTTGGCCTCGGCCAGCGGCTTGCCCTGTTCGCGGGTCAGAAGTTCGGCGAGAGCGTCCTGATGCTTCAGGATTTCGTCGGCGAGCTTGCGCAGCAGCACCGCGCGCTCCTGTGCGGTCTTGGCGGCCCAGGTCGGAAAGGCTGCGTGCGCGGCCTCGATGGCGGCGCGCGTCTCCGCCACGCCGGCGGAGGGAACCGTGCCGATGGACTTGCCCGTCGCCGGATCGGTGACGTCGATCGTTCCGCCCGATGCCTTGTCCAGCCAGCGCCCGCCGACGAAGATCGCGTCGCGCTTGAAATCGCTCCACTGGGACATGTTTCAGCCTTTCAGAAATGCGGGGAGGCACGGCCGCGTGCCTTGCCTGCAAGGCACGTCGAGGCGGCGAGGTTCTGCCCGCGGAATCTCGCGAGCCATTTCTAGCCGCCGATCGGCGCAATGTGAACAAGAGCCATTTACGGCGCGGTTGCAGCGGATACGCTCGCACCGATTCTGTCCGGTGCTGATCCCAAGCTTTTTCATCGTCGGCGTCGTGGTTCGAGAAAGGTGTTCCGATGACCGAAAGCTCCCGCCCGTCCGCCGCCATGCGCCTCGACCAGGCGCTCGCCCGGATTCGCGACCCCAGGCTCGAAGGCGGGAAGGTCTTCACGACGCTCTATGAAGCTGCGGCGCGGCGCGAGGCCGAGGCTTCCGACGCCCGGATCGCGGCCGGAAAGCCCTTGGGACCACTCGACGGCCGGATCGTCTCGATCAAGGACCTGTTCGACGTGGCGGGCGAGACGACGCGGGCGGGAGCGGCCGTCCTGCGCCGCCAGCCGCCGGCCGCCGCCGACGCGCCGATCGTCCAGCGCCTGCGCGCCGCCGGCGCCGTTATCGTCGGCAAGACGCAGATGACCGAATTCGCCTTCTCGGCGCTCGGCACCAACGCGCATGATCCCGTCGCCGGCAATCCGCACGATCGCAGCCGTGCGCCGGGCGGGTCATCTTCGGGCGCCGTGGTCTCGGTGGTCGACGACATGGCCGAGATCGCGATCGGCAGCGATACCGGCGGCTCGATCCGCATCCCGTCGGCCCTGACCGGCGCGGTTGGCTTCAAGCCGACTTCGGGTCGCATTCCGACGACCGGAGCGTTTTCCCTCTCCAGCACGCTCGACACGGTCGGCCCCATCGCCCGCAGTGTCGCCGACTGCGCCATCACCGACGCCGTCCTCGCCGGGGAGGCGCATGCGCCGCTGGCACCGCGGCCGCAGGCCCGCTTCGTGGTCGCGCGCGGACGGCTGTTCGATGCGATGGAGAGCGAGGTCGCCGAGGCGTTCGAGGCCGGCCTGGAGCGGCTGCGGCGTGCCGGCCTCGGCGTCGAGGACGGTTCGCTCGACCCGCATCTCGATGCCCTGGCGGCGCTCGACAAGATCGGCGGCTTCCCCTCGATCGAACTCGGCGCGACCTTGCGCGATCTCGGCGTCGACAGCCTCGACGAGGTCGATCCCAAGACGCGCGCGCGCATCGAATTGGGGGCCGGCATCCTCGGCGTCGACTATGTCCGCATGCAGCGCCGGCGTGCCGCGGCGGTCGCGGCTTTCGAGGCGGCGATGACCGACGATTCCGTCTATCTCCTGCCGACGACCCCGATCCGGGCGCCGCTTCTGGCGTCCGTCGCGGATGATGCCGGCTTCCACCATGCCAACGGCCTCGTGCTGCGCAATCCCCGCGTCGGCAACCTGCTCGATACGCCCTCGCTCTCGCTGCCCTTGCCGGTTCCCGCAGGCTCGCTCCCGGTCGGGATGATGCTGATCGGCCGGCGCGGTGCCGACCGCTCCTTGCTGGCGATGGCGGCGAGCGTCGAGGCGGCGCTCTCTCGCGCTTGAGGGCTGAGGCGGGGAGGCCGGACATCCGGCCACCCCAGCCTGGCCAGGAATGGCAATCCAGCCGGGGCCTGGGTCCGGCCGGGCCTATTTCTCCGGTCCGGCCATAGCCTGCTCCAGCACCGGCATCAGGTCCCAGATCCGGCGGTTGAGCGCTTGGAGATCATGGATCGTCCGGGAGATTTCCTCCAGCCGGCCGTGGTCGACGGCCTTGCGCAGGCCGAAGCGCAGGTTGCCGCGGCTCTCTTCCACCTTCATGTGCTGGGTATGGGTGATCTCGCCCTCGGCATCGATGACGAAGGTCGCGTGGCTGAGGTCGTTGCGCAGCCGCGTCGCGGCCGAGAAGCGCTCGACGATGTCGTTAATCTCGCCGCGCACCGCCTTGTCGAGCGGAGCGATCTTGGCGAGGCGCTGCACCAGGTCGAGCCGCGCCCGCGTCGTGTTCAGCGTGGCGAACACGATGGCCGCCGCCCGCTCGTTCGTGCCGAGCAGGAGCATCAATATGTAGATGAACAGGCTCTCGTCGTTCGACCACGCAAGATTCAGGTCGCCTACCAGGTTCATGAAGGCTAGCCTGCGCTCGGACGATCGCCGCGCGGAGACGATCTCCAGTGCGTCGAAATCCGGGCGGGGCGGCAGGACCGATGTTCCCTTCGCGGGCCTGCGCATAGCTCCCCCCCCCTTCAAGGCGAGGTTTCGGGTGGGGCGAGGAGGCCATGTTCGAGCTGCTCAAGATCCGCAGGGCACGGCGGCTGGCTCACGCCACCCTCGACCCCTTTCTGCGCGGAGCAGCGGGCACTGCCGACGGCCTGCAGGCGGGCGACTGGCTGCACCCCCAGATCATCGGCTTCCTCGCGACGCTCGTCACGCTGGTCGCGCAACGTGATTGCGGCCCGATGCGCAGCGATACGCTCGCCGCCGTACAGGCCGATGTTCTGAATGCGGTGACCGGGATTGGCCCCGAGCTGATCGGGGAGGAGATCTGTCTGTGGAGCAGCCGCGCCGATCCGGCCTTCGCCGCCGGTGTCGGTGGCGCGGCTGCGTTCCTGGAGGCGATGTCGGGACGTGGCGGCGATCCGGACGACAACGAAGCGATGGATGCGACGCTGGTGCTGCTCTGGGAGGAGCATGTCGATCATCCGCTCGCGCGGGTGCAGGGCAGGCGCCTGGGTGCTTGACGACGTCACGGCAGGCGGCGTGGCTGAAGACCAGCGCCGCGGCCGCCCTGGCGCATTAGAGCCGGGCATCGTCTTGCCCGCAACAGTCCATCTGCTGTTCCGGCTCGTCGAACAGGCTCAGTTCGAGCTGCTGCTCTCTGGCCGTCACGAAACGTGCGGCGGACGGGCGGGCGGGAGAGGAATAGGCCAGCAATCGGTGAAGCGCGTCGAAGAAGGCGGTGTCGCTGCACGGTGAGGCGAGATTGTCGAGAGCGTTGAGGAAGCGCTCGTACCGTGCCCGATAGACCGCCTGTCCAGGCTGCGGCGGCGATGCCACTTCCTGCTGCAGGGGCGCCCGGATATCGAGTGGCGGCCAGGTTCCCGCCGGTGGAGCATCGACATTGCCCTCTTTTGCCGCGAGCCCTGCTGCGATCTTGCCTTTCAGATGCCAGGCCGTTCGGACGGAAATGCCGAG
>Ga0209368_1000194_pt1 | contig 87826 bp, 84 predicted proteins | sample EBPBio242008_DNA_FD_185862 | JGI IMG/M metagenome (GOLD analysis project Ga0209368, IMG submission 185862) | Wastewater treatment Type I Accumulibacter community from EBPR Bioreactor in Madison, WI, USA - Reactor 1_4/24/2008_ DNA (SPAdes)... | ecosystem: Engineered > Bioreactor > EBPR >...
GAAACCAGGACGGACAGTCTCACCGAAACCGGCTCAAGGGGGTCAAAGTTGGACGCCGATCCCCCGCCTCATGGGGTCAAACTTGCACGCCGAAACACAGAGTGGTCGTCCTGGCGTCCGAAGGGCAGCACTTTTGCTCGGGGCTTGATCTCGAGGAACATGCGCGCCTCGCGAGAACGCCGGCGCAGTTCATGCGCATGTGCCAGAAGTGGCACTGGGCCTTTGACCAGATTCAATACGGCGGGCTTCCCGTGATCGGAGCCCTTAAGGGAGCCGTCGTCGGCGGAGGGCTTGAGCTCGCGGCAGCCTGCCACACGCGCGTAGCGGAGCCGACGACGTTCTTTGCTTTGCCCGAAGGCCAAAGAGCAATCTTCACCGGAGGTGGAGCCACTGTCCGCGTCGGACGGATTATCGGCCCTGGGAGAATGGTCGATATGATGCTCGCCGCCCGGACCTACAACGTCCAGCGCGGCTTTGAACTCGGTCTCTGTCACGAGATTGCCCCCGAAGGAAAGGGCTTGGAACGCGCCATCGAAATCGCGCAGGCAGCCGCAAAGCATGCCCCGCTTTCTAACTACGCCATGGTCACGGCGATAGGGCGCATCAATGATATGTCCACGACAGACGGCCTCTTTGCGGAGAGTCTGATGGCGGGAATTGTCCAAAGCGGCCCAGAGGTATCCGCGGGATTGGAAGCATTCCTGCGGAAAAAGAGCTCGCGCCTTGAGCCCAATAAGTCTTAGCGTGTGGAAAGCGATACGGTCGAAAATTAGGCTCCGGCGAGCTCGGTCAGATCAGCGCCGCTTCCAAGTCCTCGCGAGATCGCGATAATCGCTTATCGGACCAGCCCTTCTACGCTCCGTGGCTATGGACCTGCTTGACCCGCGTACGCTGAACCAGGCTGTGGGCTCATGAGCTCTGGACCAGAGGTTGTCGAGGCCAGCTTGACGGCTGCAAGGAGGTCTCGGGCGAGTTTGATTCGCCCGGCGTGCTTGACCAAGCGCAGCTCACAGCTGGCGGGTTCGTCGACAGCGGGGCGCAGCCCCACCTTTAGAACGTTTGGAGGCGACAGCAGAGTCGAAGTTGACACTCTACCAACTAGTTGGTAGATATCATGGGATATTCGATGTGTTGGGTCCGCTGTCCAGCACGCCTACGCGAGAAGCAGTCGACACAGCCCGCAAGGTGCGCAAGACGATGCGTGCAGAACTTCTCTATATCACCGACACGTACTGTATCTGGTGCTACGGGTTCGGCGGCGTGATCGGTCGTATCGCATCGGACTACGCCGACCGAATTGATATCAGGCTCCTCCATGGCGGCATGATCCCGTCGGACTTGCCTCTACCGGATCTATTCCGCGCCTATCCCGATCGGGTCGCGCTACATGCGCGGGTCGCTTTGATGTCCGGAGAGCCGTTCGAGAAAGCGTATCTCGGCCATATCGAAAACATCGAAACGTCGAATCTGACACTTAACTCGACTGTGCCTGCACGCGCGGCTCTGGCTCTCAAATTTCTCGGCGTGGAAAACGAGCTTGCCGTCGCCAAGGCTATCCAGCGGGCCTACTACGTCAACGGCAACGATTTACAGGATCTCTCCACCTACGACGCGATCGCAACCGAATTCGGCGTCGACTTCACCGCCTTCCAAAGCAAGTTTGACGCGCCCCAGGTCAAGAATGCGATCATGGAAGCATACCGGTTTGTCGAGAGCCTTGGCATAAGAGGCTTTCCTGCCGTCCTTCTGCGCGGCAACGACGGTCGCTACATCGTCGTGGCCCAGGGCTTCCTCCCGATCGAGGACCTCCGAAGCAATCTGGAGCAGGCGCTGCTCCTACATGGGCCCGCGAGCCAATCGTTCGGGCAGGCGTGCACGATGGACGGAGTATGTAGCTGAACGCGACTTCCAATTGTGGTCAAATTGACATAGGTCGCGACCTACCGGCCCATCACTGGCGAGAAAGACGATCTTGATGAATGACATGCGCGCCACCGTTCTGTCTGAAGCTGAGAAGCTGATACGCACCTGCGGTTATGCAGGTTTCAGCTATGCGGATATTTCAGCCTCCGTGGGAATTACGAAAGCCAGCATCCATCACCACTTTCCGACCAAGCAAAAGCTCGTCGCGACGGCTATCGAGATTTATCGATCGCGTTACGCCGAAGCCTTCCGACAGATCGAGGCCGATCATTCGCACGCGCTCGACCGCATCGATGCCTATGGACGCCTTTATCTCATGGGCCTCGACCAGGATCTTGGCTGCCTGTGCGCGGCCCTCGCGATTGAGCGCGACACGTTGCCCGAAGGACTGCGGGCGGCAACTGCGGCCTTCTTCAAGGAACACCTCGACTGGCTCGGACAGACTTACGCCGATGGCCTCTCCAGAGGCCAGGTGTCCAGACACTTGGAAGCGCAGCATGCCGCAAAGCTCATTCTTTCGGTGCTGGAAGGAGCTCTTCTGGTTGAGCGGGTTCTGGATAAGCGGGACGGATTTGTGGCGTGTCTTCGCTCGCTTCGCAACACCTTGTCATGTGTGTGCAGCAGCCGATGAGCAGCGAGCAATCGATGTGGGGAGACCGCTTGGTGCCTCGACCGCACGGACCGCTGAGCACCTGCCATTGCCGGCACGCAGTCGATTGGCTGCGCAACAAATCAAAGCCCCGCGGTCCGTTGTCCGGTCCCGCGTCGATCGCGGACACAAGCATCGCGTGAGTCAAATAATTTTCCTCCCCGAATCAATATCCGGATGCTTTTAGGTCGACCTGAGAAAACAATGTTGCACGGGGTAACGATTATCATCCCGGCGTCAATATAAAGGTACAAATGAAACGTTGAGCGGCGACAGGTCGAATGACTGCAACGCCGCCGAAGCCTGGGAGGGCCAGCATGTTTGACTGGAATTATCTTCGATTCTTTCTTGCGGCCGCCCTTGCCGGAACGATATCTGGCGCCGACAAGCTTACCAACACAGACTACGCCACAGCCAGCCGAAGTATCACCGCCCTCGAAGTCGCCCTCAACACACAACTGTTCGTCCGAAATGCGCGTGGCTATAGCCTGACCCGTCAATCCGCACAGTTTTGACCGGAGATCGTCGCGTTTAGGAGCGGCGACGACAATCCAAGGCCAAGGCAATGCCACGACTTCATCAACTGAACAATCGAAAGCTCTTTGGGAGGAACCCATGAACGATCCTGTCGTCACAACCGAAATCCGCGGCAACATCGCCTGGGTCACCATCAACAGGGCGAAGAAGCTCAACGCGCTGTCATCCGAGGTCGTCACCACGATGACCAACCTCATCCGCGAGTTGGAAGCGAACGATGCCGTCCGCGTCATCGTGCTCACCGGCTCCGGCAGTAACTTCTCGGTCGGCTACGACATTTCCGAGGAAGTCGAGGCGGGCATCGAGCGCGCCGAGGACTGGCATGGCGCGCTGACCCGAAATGTCGGCCTGTCGATGACTGTCTGGTCGGTGACCAAGCCAACCATCGCCGCCGTCGACGGTTGGTGCCTGGCAGGGGCCTGCGAGCTGGCCATGGCCTGCGACATGATTGTCGCCACCAGCCGGGCGCAGTTCGGCGAGCCGGAAATCCGGTTCGGATCAGGCCCCGTTACGCTCTTGATGCCGTTCCTGATTGGCCAGAAGAAGACCAACGAACTGCTGCTGACGGGCGACGTCGTCTCGGCCGAGGAAGCCCAGCGCATTGGCATGATCAACCACGTCGTGTCCCCCGACGAGCTTCACGCCCATGTCGATCGTCTCGCCGAACGCATTGCTGTAACGCCCGCCATCACGCTGAAGCTCACCAAGATTGCGCTCACGCGGGCCTACGAGGCCATGGGGCTTCGAAACGCCGTCAACGTGAACCTCGACCTCGCGGCAACGCTCAATGCCGCCTATTCCCCCGAAAAGGCGGAGTTCGGCAAGCGCGTCAAGGACGATGGGCTGCGCAGCGCTCTGAACTGGCGAGACTCCCGATACGGAAAGCTGGAGGCGAAGTGAGCGGATAACTCAGAAAATCCGCCAGTCGAAAGGGAGGAACGACATGATTTCAACGATGCAAGGAGGCCAACTCGGAATACCGTTGCTCCTTCGGCATATGCAGCGCGTCGTGGGACGTTCGCGCATATTCTCGCCGGACAATGCCGAAGGGACGACCTTCGGCATGCTGGCCAAGCGCGCCGGCCGTCTGGCCGACGCGCTTACCAAGCTCGGGGTAGCACCCGATGCCGTCGTTGGTACGCTTTGTGGCGCGACCGTAGCTCATATCGAGGCCTATTTGGGCATACCGGGCTCGGGACGCGTGTTGCACACAATCAATGTGCGATTGCACGACAACCAAATCGAGTACGTCATCAATCATGCCGGCGATCAGGCAGTCATTATCGATATCGTATACTTGGATAACCTCCTGCGAGTGCTCGGGCGTTGTCCGGAAGTGAAATGGGTGATCGTGACCGGCGCGGCGGAGGGCGACCTGCCAACCGTCTCGGGCTGTCACGTTTGCTCTTATGACAGTCTCCTGACCGCGGTTGACGTGAAGACCGACTGGCCCGATTTCGACGAGCGCAGTGCTGCGGTGATCTGCTACACTGGCGGCACCACGGGGATGCCGAAAGGCGTGGCGTACAGCCACCGATCATTATGGCTTCAGGCGAACTCCCTTTGCGCGGCCAATTCACTCGCCATTGGTTCATCAACTCGCGTGCTTCCGGCCGTGCCGCTCTATCATGTTAACGGCTGGGGTATCCCCTATGCGGCACTGATGGCGGGCGCCGACATGATCCTGCCCAGCAAATCACTTCAGCCGAAGGATTTGCTGGCCCTCATCGATCGTCACGAGCCGAATCTTGCTGCCGGGGTCCCAACGATCTGGTCCGACGTGTTGGAGGAACTGCGCGCGCGCGGCCGCTCTGGGTTGGGGACGGTCAGATCGATAAGCTGCGGAGGCGCCCAGGTGTCTTCGGTTCTTGCTTCGGCCTATGCGCAGATGGGCGTGCAAATGTTCCAAGCGTGGGGGATGACCGAAACCTCGTCCATGTCCGCGATCGCTAGAATTCCGCCATGGGCAACCAACGAGGAGGAACGAGAGCATTATCGGACGAAGCAAGGGCGCGTCGTCTGTGGACTGGAAGCGCGCGTCGTCGAAATCGGCGGAGGTGAGTTGGCCTGCGACGGGAGGACCGTAGGAGAAATACAGATTCGAGGTCCATGGGTCGCATCCGGCTATTTAGGCAACAACGAGGGTGAGAACTTCGAACATGGCTGGTTGCGAACAGGTGACCTCGGCACGATCGATCCAGACGGACACATCTCGCTTTCGGATAGGGCAAAGGATGCCATCAAGTCCGGTGGTGAGTGGATTCCCTCGCTAAGCCTCGAGGAAAAAATCCTCGCGCACCCCGACATCGAAGAGGTTGCTGTCGTCGCCGTGGACGATCCGCGTTGGCAGGAGAGGCCGGCGGCTGTCGTCGTATTAAGGAGCGGGGCTGCGGTTAGCGCGGGAGAACTGTCCGACTGGTTGCAAGACCATGTGCCCCGCTGGTGGCTGCCGAAGCTATGGGCCGTCACGAGCCAGTTGCCGCGCACTTCCGTCGGAAAGATCGACAAGAAGGTTATCCGCCAAATGGTGGGCCAAGGCGGGTTTGCGACTGTCGATCCGCCGCAGAACGCGCCCCAAGGGGAGACACCTCGGACAACACCCAAAACGCCCGCGTCACGATAGGTTCTCAAGCCTACCCCTAACCCGGTCTAGGCTCGAAACCCAATTGGATTTGCGTGTCTGCGCGTAGGCTGATTCCTTTGCGGTCTGGAGGTATTCAGATGGCGAGGAAGCGCGAGGTTTACTGGCTTTCGGATGCGGAGTGGGAGGCGATCCAGCCGCATCTGCCTCAGGGCCGGCGGGGTGCGAGGCGTGTCGATGATCGCCGCGTGATCTCGGGGATCATGCTCATGCTGCGTTCGGGCGGGCGTTGGAAGGACTGCCCTGCCGCCTACGGCCCCTCCACCACGATCTACAATCGCTGGAACCGCTGGAGCCGGCAGGGCGTGTGAGAACGGATCTTTTATGCACTGACCGGCTCGACCGGCGTGTTCACCGGCGCGGTCGATTCCACCCACATCAAGGCGCATCGCTCGGCGGCGGGCGCAAAAGGGGGGCTCATCATCAGCATATTGATCCGCCCCCGCCGAGAGGTCCAAGGTGATTGTTAGTGGACGGTTGGCCTCGGCGCCAGCGCGAGCGGCGTAGCCGGTCTATTTTGCGCAGCCGCCCGTGCGGTTATGGCGGGGACGAAGACCTCCGGCGCCGGCGGCTTGTATCCAAGCGAGCCATGCGGGCGCACGGTATTGAAGTGCCGCCGCCAGCTTTCGACGATGATCTTTGCTTCGGCGAGGGTGTAGAAGATTTCGCCGTCGAGCAGTTCGTCGCGCAACCGGGCATTGAACGACTCGATGAAGCCGTTCTCGCAGGGACTGCCGGGCGCGATGTAGGCGGTCTTCGCGCCAACCGCGCTGATCCAACCCTGCACAGCCTTGGCGACGAACTCGGAGCCGTAGCACATTGGGAAGAGGCTCGACCGTCGGCTGACGGCGCGCGAAGCCTTGCGTAGCGCAGCGCGTCGTCACGGCAGTCATGGCCGGCCACCAGGTCTCTAAAATGAGGTTGTCGAGACAACACTTTGGAGAGAGGCCGACCATGACCAAGCGCGTTTCTACTCCCACGGGCGTCGTGCTGGTAGCGATCGACATATCCAAGCACCGCCAGGAAGTCCTGATCGAGCGGCCAGAGGGCGGTCGACGCCGACGGATGACCGTGATGGCTACAAGACTACGAGCGCCTGACTGCGGACCTTACCGCGATCGGGCGGCCGATCCTCGTCGGCTTCGAGGCGACCGGCAACTACCATCGCACGCTCGCCTATCGACTTCTGACGGCAGGCTTCGAGCTGCGCCTGATTTCCTCGGTGGCGCTCGCCCGGACGCGAGAGGCGCTGCACAACGGTTGGGACAAGAACGATCCCAAGGACGCCCAGGTGATCCTGCACATGCTGAGGATCGGCGCCACGCAGGCCAATGTCGACCCGTTGGCCGCCGGCATCAACGATCTCCAGGAGCTGTCGAAGACACACGAGACGATTTCGAAGGCCAAGACGCAGACCTGGCACCGCATCCTGACGCATTACCTGCCGCTGTACTTTCCGGAGATCGGCCGCTTCGCCGGCAACAGCCGCTCGGATTGGTTCCTGGCGCTGATCGAGCGCTTCCCGACGCCCGGCAGCATCATTGCACTGGAGCGGGAAGCGTTCGTGGCCGAGGCCTGGCCTCTGGTCGGGCGCAAGGTCTCCAAGGCCCGGCTGATCAACGATATCTATGAGACGGCTTGCTCATCGATCGCGTTGCCCGTGCCGGAGGAGAGCGCAGCGATCACGATGTTCCGGATGATCATTGTCCAAGCGCGGAGCCTGTCCGGGAGCGCAACCGGATCGAGGAGATCGCGCAGGTCACGCTGGCCGATCATCTCGACTACCAGTTGCTGCGACGTATCCCGGGGATCGGACCGATCAATGCTCTGACCATCCTGGCCGAGGCCGGAGACCTGAGACGGTTCGGCCATCACCGCCAGTTCCTGAAGTTCTGCGGGCTCGATCTCGCCACCTGCCAATCCGGTACCTTCCGCGGTCGGACCAAGTTGTCGCGGCAATGCCCGACTGCGCCGAACGTTCTGGATGGCGGCGCAGGTCGCCGCACGCCAATGTGACAACAGCTTCCGCGATAAGCTCGGCCGCTATGTTGCCGGTCACGCGGGCGATGCATCGTCAACGGTTTGCGCGCCCGGCGCGTCCTCATCAGCGTGGCAGGGCCAGCCGCAAACGTGCTCAAGATCCGACCGCCGCTCGTCTTCTCGAAGGAAAATGTTGACCTGTTCCTCTCAGCGCTGGACGATGAGATGATGGGGCTTGCCGGCTGATCGACGTCGAGCCTGAAGGCTGCCCCCGCAATCCCCGTCAGGGATAAGGGGCGCATCGAGCGAACGGGAGTCCCGGAGCACCCGCTCCGTCGGCTCAAATCCACGATCAACAAGTGTTTCGCAAGCTTCGGGCGGATAGGCCCGTAAGAACAGCATGGTTGACAAGGCCGGACATGCGTCACCTAGAGCGTTTCCGCTGATCGTTGAATCGATTGTGAAGTGACGAGCGTGTTCTGGGCTGATTCAAGCTCCTCGAGAGGAGTTGGATGATGGCCCGAGCTCTGAGCGACGATCTTCGCGTGCGTGTTCTGAACGCTCGGCGGGCGGACTGTCGGCCCGACAGGCGGCGGCAAGGTTCGGCGTCGGGATCTCAACGGCGATCCGGTGGATTGCCCGTGCCAGGACAGGCGAGCGGACGGCCCGTCCGCAAGGCCGGCGACGAGGTTCGAGCCTAGACGCGCATGAGGCCTTGATCGTCGGGCTGATCGAGGAGCGCCGGGACGTCACGCTGCACGAGATGGCTGGGCAGCTCCTTGCCGAGCGTGCTGTCTCGATCCGCCGCAGCGCGCTGAGCGCCTGGCTTCGCGGGCGGGGCTGGACGTTCAAAAAAGTCCGCCCATGCACTGGAGCAGGAGCGTCCCGACGTCCTGATGCGGCGCCGGGACTGGTTCGAGGCCCAGCCTGATCTCGACCCGCGGCGCCTCGTCTTCATCGACGAGACCGGCCTGTCGACCAAGATGGCCCGCTTGCGAGGCCGCGCCCCTCGCGGCGAGCGTTGCCGGGCCGGCGTCCCGCACGGACATTGGAAGACCACGACCTTTGCCGGAGCGCTGCGCCTCGGCGGCATGACGGCGCCGTTTGTCTACGACGGTGCCATGACCGGCACGGTCTTCCTGGCCTATATCGAGCAGGTCTTGGTTCCGACGCTGGAGCCGGGCGACATCGTCGTCATGGACAATCTCCCGGCTCACAAGCCTGCCGGTGTCCGCGAGGCGATCGAACGCGCCGGTGCCAAGGCCTGTACGGGCTCCCGTCCATCGGCAGCTTCTCCGGCCCAGAGCCGGTCGGCAATCGTGAGCTACAAGGCCTGGTCGCAAGCGCGAGCTCGTCGGCGTGATGTGTGGCGAATGGCAGGTGTCGATCCGGCGGGCCTGTGCGGTCCTGGAATTCGACACCTCAAGCTATCACTACAAATCGTGCCGGCCCGACCAGGCCCCCCGGCAGCCCGGATCAAGGCGATCTGCGAGACCCGCGTTCGCTATGGCTATCGTCGTGTCGACGTGCTGCTGCGGCGCGAGGGTTGGCATGTCAATCAGAAGCGGATTCGAAGGATCTACAATGAGTTAGGCTTGCAACTGAGGAACAAGACGCCCAAGCGCCGGGTCAAGGCGAAGCTGCGCGAGGATCGCGCCCCGGCGACACGGCCGAACGATTTTTGGGCGATGGCGCCCCAAGTGTTGACCTAAGGGCATTAACGATAAAGAATACTTAACGCTTTTGCCCGCCGTTGTTAACCTCGGGTGTGACGATCACGGTCACAGGGCGTTCCGTCTGGCTTAGCGGATTTTCACGTTGGTCACGTTGCGCCAGAGATCGGGCTAGTAGCTTTCGAACGGACCCGGCTCCTTGATCTCCTCGCAGAGCTGCAAGACCTAGCGCTTCCAGATTCCTCTCATCTCCATAACCTTGAGCAGCTCACCGACCGAGCGGGTCGAGAGGTCTGAACAAAGCCTTCTTCGTCATGGAGATGAGCGCCTTCTCATGCATGCAGTGCGGACCGAGGGAGCCCGGAACGCAAGATCCTTCCTGAGCTGAGGACGCGCAGTTCTACCTTGCCCCGGCGCGCGGCTCTAATTGGAGCTCGTCACAGCCGGTGGGTTGAGCCAGACGTTTTGGCCTGTTCTCGCCGAAGCCGGCGACGGCCAGCCCGCTGACTTCAAGCTCCATATGCTGCTGCGCGGCAAAGCATCATCTAGCGCAGAGGATCGGCATCGGAGATTTCCTTCAGCAGCCTTGCAGGTTCATCATCCCATCGGTATCGGGAATCTCTGGTTTGAGCTCGGGTCCCTCGACCAAAACCTAACCTGCAATTGCCGAGACCACCCTCAGCTACTCCATTCTCTGGGAAACAACCCGCCGCGCATCCCGGGCAGAACTCGCATACGCCTCGGCAAATGCCAAAGCGCCGCTCAAGCCGCCGACGGGTCGTGCACGGCGCCGTGCCGCACCCAGCTTGTCCAGGCAGCGTCCGCATTGCGCGCCACCGCCAGTTCTGTTCAAGGCTCAATGAGACAGCGCGCGCCGTCGGCGAGGTCGTGCACCTGATCCGCGAAATCGCCCCGCAGACAAACTGTCTAGCGCTGATAGCGACCATGCACCCCGCGCTGGCCGGCAGGGTCGACCGCAGCATCGCCGTCGTCGCGGCCGAGGTCGAGAGCCTAGAGATTCAAGGGCAATTGTTTGCCGTCTCCGGTCCGCAGCTCCTCCAGACGCTCACGCCGATCACGCTCGGCTGATAACCCGAATGCCGACACTGAAGAGCAGGCCCTTGATGCGGTTCGTGTGCAGCGTGCGTTCCTTGACCAGCGCTTTGCGTTCCCGTCCGACCCGGCGACGATCCTCCTACTTGTCGGGCCATGGGCTTTCATCTTTCGAAAGCCCGGCTTCCCGGTCAATTGCTCGCCGTCACGCTGTCAACCTCAAAGGGAGCACTCCAGAGGGCCATTTAATAGCCAAGGCTTAGGCTCTTGCGCCTGACGAGCAATTCCCCTTCTGCTTGCCCTCAACGCGAAGCTTGGTCTCGCCCGGCAATGCTCAACTCAAGCCGCCGATGTAGCGCGCCGCTTCTTCGCGGAGCCAGCCGACGAACGCTTGGACGTTGACGTTCTCGTCGAAGCGCTTGGGGTAGACGACGAAATATGCGTCCTCGCAGCGCATCCGGTGCGGGCAGGCGACCATCAGCGCTCCGGATTGGATCTCTTCGCGCACCAGGAAGTCGGGCAGGATCGCGACGCCGATCCCGGCGATCGCGGCCTGAATCACCAGCGAGTAATACTCGAACTTCGGCCCGGCGATGCCGTTGACGCCGCTCGCTCCGGCATCCGCCAGCCAGTCGCGCCAGAGATAGGGCCGCGTCGTGTGCTGCAGCAATGGCAGCCGGGCAAAGCCGTCGGGACTCGGGAGAACCCCGTTGCCGATCAGCTGGGGCGCGCAGACCGGGATCACATGCTCGTCCATCAGATGATGGATACGGGCGCCCGGCCAGGTCGGGCTGCCGAAATGGATCGCGGCATGCGCCTTGTCTTCCTCGAAGCTGAACGGCCGAATCTTCGAGATCAGGTTGATGTCGACAGTCGGATGCGCGGCGATGAAGCGGGCCAGCCGGGGCACCAGCCAGCGCGAGCCGAAGGTCGGCAGGCAGGCGACGGTCAGGACACCGCCCTTGCGGCCATGCGAAAGCAGCCGGGTCGTCGCGACCTCGACACGGTTCAACAGGCTGCGCAGCTCCTCGGCATATTCCTCAGCTGCAACGGTCGGGGTCAGCCGCTGCTTGTCGCGCAAGAACAGATTCTGGCCCAGGAGCTCCTCGAGCGCGGCCAGACGGCGGCTGACGGCGCTTTGGGTCAGATTGAGCTCGGCCGCGGCGCGCGTGACGCTGCGATGGCGCGCAACCGCCTCGAAACAGGCGAGATCCCGGGTCGGCGGCAAGGTCCTGCGCACGGGGGCTCACTTCCATCCTGCTCATTCCAATCTGGAATGATCTGCATCGGAAATCAGCAATGGGCAAGCCGTCCGGTGCGCCCTAGCTTCGTGAGACAACGAATACAGCATGCAGGTGCCGGCCCATGCGCTCGCATGAGAGCACGGCACGACTTGCAGGCTCGATAACCGGGGAGGGGGACGCAATGAGGCTGGCGACGGCATTCGCAGGCGCGCTGATCGGGCTTGGCACCAGCATGGCCCTGGCGCAGCAACCGGTTCCGGAGATCAAGGTGCTGACCTGGCCCGCCGCCAAGTACCAGCACTATTTCGAGACCTCGAACTATGTCGCCGAAGGCTGGCGCAAGCTCGGCCTCAAGGTCACGCTCGACCCGCAGCCCTTCCCCAATCCGATGCTGTCGAAATGGTTCAAGGAGCATGATTTCGACGTGGTGATGTCGGTGCTCTCGGGCTCGCCGCAGCGCTCGGAGCCGGACTTCTTCACCAACGCCCAGTTCAATTCGCGCAACAGCGCGCCGGGCGATTCCAATGTCGGCTCCTTCTCCAGCCCGAAGGTCGACGAGCTCGGCGCCAGGCAGCTCGCGCTCTATGACGCGCAGGAGCGCCGCAAGGTGATCCACGAACTGCAGCGCGTCCTGGCCGACGAGCAGCCCGAGGCGGTCCTCGCCTATGTCGTCAACACCTTCGCGCTGAACACCGCCAAGGTCGAGATCCCCGGCTATGAGGACACCTCGGACGGGCCGCGCTCGCTCTGGAACATGCTGCGCCTGACCTCCAAGGCAGGCACGGCGGTCAAGATCGGCCGCACCATCGACCAGGGCACCTTCAACCCGCTGGCAGCGACGATCGTCGAGGACTTCAACACGCTGAGCCTGGTCTACGACAAGCTGGTCGAGCTCGGCCCCGACGGCTCGCCGCGCATGTGGCTGGCGCAGGCGCTGGAGGTGGTCGATCCGACCACCGTGGTGGTCAAGCTCCGCCAGGGCCACAGCTTCAGCGACGGCAAGCCGGTCACCGCCGAGGACGTCAAGTTCTCCTTCGACTATCTGAAGCGCTGGGACGCCGCCTATTTCAAGAAATACTTGGAGAAGCTCGCCTCGGTCGACGTCGTCGATCCCACGACGGTACGCTTCAAGCTGACCGAAGCCTACGCGCCCTTCATCATCAACACGCTCGGCCAGGTGCTGATCCTGCCGAAACATGTCTGGGGCGACGTCGTCGAGAAGACCGGCATCGCCAAGCCGCAGGATTTCCGCAACATGCCGCTGGTCAGCAGCGGCCCCTACACGCTGCGCTACTGGCGCGAGGGCCAGGAGATCTCGCTGCAGCGCCGGGCCGACCATTTCGCCAAGCCGGCTTCCGACTTGCTGATCGTCGTCTTCGGCTCGGCCGAGTTGGTTGGCGCCGCGCTGAAGAAGGGCGATATCGACGTCTCCTTCCAGCCGATCGTGCCGACCGTGGTCAAGGAGTTTGCCGCCGAGAAGAACGTCAAGCTGATCCAGGCGCGCTCGAACGGCCATATGTCGATGCGCTACAACACCGCCCGCCCGGCGCTCGCCAGCAAGGCACTGCGCCAGGCCATGGCCCATGCCATCCCCTATGAGGCCATCATCGAGGAAGTGCTGGGCGGCGATGCCGGCCGCAGCGCGACGCCGATCGTGCCGGTCAACGCCTTCTGGCACAACGCCTCGATCCCGCTGCCGGCCTATGACATCGACAAGGCCAAGGCGATCCTGAAGGCGGCCGGCTACAGCTGGGGCCCGGACGGCGCCCTGCGCGCCCCGGCGAAGTGATTACCGCTGGTTCCGCGATGATCGACGTCCGCGACCTCACCAAGCACTACGCCGCAGCGGCGGGCTTGCGCTCGCTGCTGCCCGGGCGGCGCGGCGAGGTCACGCGGGCGGTCGAGGGCGTCAGCTTCACGATCGGCGCCGGCGAGGTGCTCGGCCTCGTCGGGGAATCCGGCTCGGGCAAGTCGACCACCGGGCGCCTGCTGGTCGGGTTGGAGACGCCGAGCTCCGGCACGATCCGGATCGACGGCAGCGACAGCGTCGCCGCCCGCGCCCGCGACAAGAAGGCCTTTCACCGCCAGGTCCAGATGATCTTCCAGGACCCCTATGGCGCCCTCAACCCGCAGCACACGGTCGAGGAGCTGGTCGGCCGGCCGCTGCTCTACCAGGGTGTCCGCGATCGCGCCAAGGTCGCAGCGAGCGTCCGCGCCGTCCTCGCTGAGGTCGGCCTCAACCCGCCCGAAAGCTATATCAGCAAGCACCCGCACCAGCTCAGCGGCGGCCAGCGCCAGCGCGTCTGCATCGCCCGCGCGATCATCCTCGAGCCACGCTTCCTCGTCGCCGACGAGCCGGTCTCGATGCTCGACGTCTCCATCAAATGGGACATCGTCCGGCTGCTGAAGCGCCTCGCCCGCGATCGCGGCATCGCCATGCTCTACATCACCCATGACCTCGCCACCGTCGGCGCGGTCTGCGACCGGCTCGCCATCATGTATCGCGGCCGCATTGTCGAGACCGGCCCGGTCGAGGCGGTGCTGTCGGCGCCGCGCGATGCCTATACGCGCACGCTGATCGCGGCGATCCCCTCGGCCGATCCCGACATCGTCCGGGTCCCGCCGCCCGCTCTCCAGCAAGCGGCGCTCTGAGCCATGGCCGGCTATCTGGTCCGCCGCTTCTGGCACATGGTCCTGACGCTGTTCGCCATGGCGACGCTGATGTTCTTCCTGTTCCGGCTGCTGCCGGGCGACCCGACCGCGACCGTGATCAGCCCCTCACTCTATCCCAAGGCGCAGGAGGCGATGCGCCAGCAATTCGGGCTCGATCGGCCGCTCTTCGAGCAATATTTACTCTATCTGCGCAATCTCTGCGTCCTTGATTTCGGCTTCTCCTTCCAGACCAACCGGCCGGTCTTCGAGATGATCCAGGGCCGGCTGCTCAACACGATCCTGCTGATCCTGCCCTCGATGCTCGCCGCCTATCTGCTGGGTGCGGTCATCGGCGCGATCGCCGCCTGGAAGCGTGGCGGCGCCGCCGAAATCAGCCTGGTCTTCACCGCGACCGCGCTCCAATCGGCGCCGCTGTTCTGGCTCGGCATGCTCGCGATCCTGCTGTTCTCGATCAAGCTCGACCTCTTCCCGATCGGCCACATCGTCACGCCGGGGATGTTCCCCGAGCAGGACTGGCGGATGTATCTCTCCGCCGACTTCCTGCACCATCTCGCGCTGCCCTTCCTGGTCAACACGCTCTACCAGCTCTGCTTCCCGCTGCTGCTGATGCGCTCGACCATGCTCTCGACCATCGGCGAGGACTATATCGAGCTCGGCCGGATGAAGGGACTGAGCGAGCGCCGCGTCCTCTTCGGCCATGCCGCCCGCAATGCCCTGCTGCCACTGGCGACGACGCTGCCGATGATCCTCGGCTGGGCCGTCGCCGGCTCGGTCGTCATCGAGACGGTGTTCTCCTGGCCCGGCCTCGGCCTGCTGATGATCGAGGCGATCAGCCGCGCCGATTATCCGGTCGCGCAGGCCGCCTTCCTGCTCATCGCCGTGCTGACCGTCTTCGGCACCTTCATCGCGGACCTGCTCTACGGTCTGCTCGATCCACGCATCGTCTACGCCTGACCATGCCGAGCATCATCCTCGACTTCTTCCGCGCGGTCTGGCGCGGCCCCTTCGGTCCCACCGGACTGGTGATCCTCGGCCTCTGCGTCGCGCTCGCCATCCTCGGCCCGGCGATCGCGCCCTATGACCCGGTCGCGCGCAATTACGACGCCGCCGGCAAGCTCCTGCGCCTTGCCCCGCCCTCCTGGCAGCACTGGCTCGGCACCACCCTGCTCGGCCGCGACGTGCTCAGCCAGATGCTGGTCGGCGCCCGCCCGGCCCTCTTGGTCGGCGGGCTCACCGCGCTCGGCACGGTCGTGATCGGCGTCAATATCGGCCTGATTTCCGGCTATTTCGGCGGCCGGATCGACTCCTTCCTGATGCGGCTGACCGACATGTTCCTCGGCCTGCCCTTCCTGCCCTTCATCATCATCGTGCTCTCGCTCACCGGCCGCAGCCTGACGACGATGGTGATCGCGATGACCTTGGTGATGTGGCGCTCGACGGCGCGGGTGGTGCGCGCCCAGGTGCTGTCGCTGCGCGAGATGCCCTTCGTTGCCGCAGCGCGCATCACCGGCGCCAGCGATCTTGCCATCATCTATCGCGAGATCGCGCCCAACATCATGCCGATCGCGCTGGTCAGCGTCGCCTTCGCGCTCGCCTGGGCGATCATCACCGAGGCTAGTATCGGCTTCCTCGGCTTCGGCGACCCGTCCGTGGTGAGCTGGGGCTCGATCGTCTACGACGCCTATGCCTCGCAGATGATGTATCGCGCGCCCTGGTGGGTGGTGCCGCCGGGCATCGCCATCATGGTGCTGGTCTCGGCGGTCTATTTCGTCGGCCGCGCCTATGAGCAGGTCGTCAATCCGCGCCTGAGGACGGGCTGACGCCATGCCAGCAAGCGAAACCCGTCCCCTGCTTTCGATCGCCGGCCTCAGCGCGAGCTACGACACGCCGCGCGGTCCGGCCATCGCCTTGGCCAGGATCGATCTCGACCTCGGCCAGGGCGAGAATCTCGGCCTGATCGGCGAATCCGGTTGCGGCAAGAGCACTCTGCTCAAGGCGGTGATGGGTGTGATGCCCGGCAACGCCCGCATCGACGCCGGCAGCGTCGCCTTCCAGGACCGCGACCTCGTCTCAGCCAGCGCCGAACAGCGCCGCGCCGTGCGCTGGGCCGGCATCTCGATGGTGACGCAGAGCGCCCTCAATGCCCTCAACCCCGTCCTGCGCGTCGGCGATCAGATCGCCGAGGCGATCCTTGCCCATCGTCAGGTCTCGCGCGCCGAGGCCTGGCGCCGCACCGAAGGACTCCTGGCCATGGTCGGCGTCGCACCCGAGCGGGCGCGCGACTATCCGCACCAGTTCTCCGGCGGCATGCGCCAGCGCGCGATCATCGCCATGGCGCTGGCGCTGGAGCCGCCGCTCGTCCTCGCCGACGAGCCGACGACCGCGCTCGACGTCGTCGTCCAGGACCAGATCTTCCGCAGCCTGCGCGAGCTCCAGCAGCGGCTCGGCTTCTCGCTGCTACTGGTCACGCACGACCTCGCCCTAGTCATCGAGAACTGCGCGCGCGTCGCGGTGATGTATGCCGGCGAGATCGTCGAGACCGGCCCGACGCGCGAGGTGATCCGCCGGCCGGCCCATCCCTATACGCTCGGCCTCAAGAACGCCTTGCCCCGCCTCGGCAGCCGCGCCGAGCCGATCGCGATCCCGGGCGGTCCGCCCGATCTCGTCGAGCCGCCGCCGGGGTGCCGCTTCGCCGCGCGTTGCCCCTTTGCTCTGCCCCTATGCCGGAGCGAGCCACCACCGCTCGTCACCGTCGAAGCAGGGCGACAAGCGCGCTGCCATCGTGCCGCAGAGATCGACACCCTCGCCCCGCTCGCGGCGCTGCCGCAGACCTGGGATGCCTTGCGCGTAGGTCAGCCTTGATCCCCGGCGCGAGAATGCCGCGCGAGCGGACGCCCCAAACACGAACCCAAACGGAGACTGACGTGAACTACTTCGCCTATGCCAACCTCATGGATATCGATGTGATTCAAGCTATGGCCCCGTCAGCAAAGGCGCTCAGCATCGCCTGCTTGAAGGATTACGAGCTCTGCTTTGGAGTAACCGCGGACGGTGCCTATAGCGGCGCGCGGCTCGCACCCGCCAAGGGGGCCGAGACCTGGGGCGTTCACTACGAGCTCTCCGACCGCGACATGGCGGCCATGGACAAGTCGGCGGGCACGGATAAGGGCCAATGGGTCCACAAGGCTATCACGCTCCATACCCCCGAGGGCTCGGTTGTGAGTTCGACGACGTACGATATTGTAGATCCCTCGGGTCCCGCCGGAGCGCCGGCCCATTATATCGAGCCGCTGCTCAAGGGCGCGCGCGCCAATAAGTTGCCGCCAGCCTATATTGCCAAGCTGGAGAAGCTGCTGACAGGCGCATAAATCGACTGGTGGCTCATGGAAGGCAGCCGAGGCACCCTCATCTTCTGTGCCGTGACCTTCCACCAGCCACGCACTGAAAGGCGCCTGCCGCATCGATCAGGGGTGCCGGAGCATTTTTGCGTTTCATTATCGTCGTTTCCCGCCAGCGGTGGCGTCCGAACTCTGGCGGCGCTCCGTCAAACGCGGCGAAGCCTGGGAGATCTCGTCGGCACTAGCTCGACCACCGAACATAACCGATACGGACACCGTAAGAACGGCCGAAAGCGATCAATGACTCGACGATGGCTTGGTCATTGCCGTTGGGCAGGGCGAAGGGCGGTAGGAAATGCTAACGGCGATCGAGGTACCCTTGTGCCTCTTGACAAGGGCGATCGTGGTCGCCTTCACGCTGCCAAAGAGCTCTTGGTCGTCATGATCTGAGCCCTTAAAACTGGATCGCTTTGAGTTTGAGTTTCCGGTCGGTCCCTTGTGGCTGGGAGGAGCGGAAGACGATGAAGGATCCAAAGTTCTCGGACGCGCAGAAGGCGTTCATCCTGAAGCAGGGCGCGGACGGGATTCCGGTGGCGGAGATCTGTTGACGGGCTGGAATCAGCCAGGCGACATACCTTAATTGGACGAAGAAGTACGAAGGCCTTCTGCAGACCGAGATTTGCCGGCTGAAGCAGCTTGAGGACGAGAACGCGATACTGCGCAAGCTCGTCGCCGACCTCGCGTTGGGGCGCGAAATGCTGCAGGACACCATCCGCCGAAGTGTATGGTCCGCTTCGTCATTGCAAGGAGATTTGGGGTTCTGCTGACGATAGACAGTTTGCATGCCGATCGACTGTCTCGTCATCATTTTCCCGAGCCTTGCAATCTGCTTCCCGGGACCCTCTACGACATGAACGCAGGATCGCGTCGTTCGTAGACGCCCAAGCGCCGGGTCCAAGCGACGCTGCGCGACGATCTCCAGCTTCTCCGCAACCGACCACCGGCGACGCCGCTCAGGGCCGGTCAGGACCTCAACCTTCGGATAAGAACCAGTCATAGACACGACATTACTCCCAACCCTTATTTTAAGGGTGAGACGTGTCCGGGGAATTCGGGGGCCGCTTCAACTACGCCGAATGCGATGGCGCGGTCTCGCCAAAGCCGCTGTCCAGGTTCACCCATCGCCTACAACCTCAACCGTACCTGATCGATCGTCATGGAGGTGAACTAATCGCGCAAGGTTCGGATGAGCGCGCAACGACGATGACGCCTCCCGGAACAGGGCGGCCACCCCCGTTTATCCCGACCCGCGCACAGATCTCATGACAGGTCGAAGGATCGGGGTAAGCGTCGAGTTGGCGCGCGAGAACGTCCGAGCCGGCTCTGTCGGAGCCACAACCAGTCAGTGTATTTGGGCGAAACAGTGGGACAGTCCCTTGACCAGCGTCGGGGCGGCGTCCAGCCGCCCCACCGCAATGCCGTTCCAGTTCTTCAGCAACGGCGCACGCAGGTTTCCAATGAAGCTGCGCTCCGCGTCGCTCATCGGGACCAACGCTTCGATCACCGCCGCCGTCACGATTTGCGCGCCACGCGAATTCCCATCGTCGATCTTCAGGGCAACACCCAGTCCAAGCTGCGGCAGGGCAGCGCAAAACACCCCTTCCGCCCCGGATTTGCAGAATACGCGCTGGGCGAACCGCTCCATGACCTGCGTCCCGAAACGCTCCGTGCCGGCCGTCATGAACGGCGCGCGCGCGACCGCCTCGCGCAATCGCGCGGCTGCCTGCCTCTGGTCGAAGCCGAGCCCCTGTCCGGTCGCGATACGGGCAAAGCCCAGCGCAATGGACGATAGCGGCATCGCATAGGTCGGGATCGAGCATCCATCGGTGCCGACCGGCGCCTTCGCCAGATCGACGCCCGTCGCGGTTTGCAGGGCATGGCCAACCTCGCGCATTACGGGATGATCGGCGCCGACATAGCCGCGCAGGTACTCGCGCGTATCACGCCCCAACGAACGCGCCATGATGCAGCCCAGGCAGACGAAGCCGGCATGTTTCCCCGAGCAGTTGTTGTGCAAGGCGCTCGGTTCGCCCCCATCGCATGACAAGGCGCGGGCCGCAGGCTCATTGCTCGGCCAATGCGCGCCGCATTCGAGGGAGCCGACATCCACCCCGGCTTTGGCCAGCATGGCGGAAGCGGTCGCGACATGGCGAGGCTCGCCGGTATGGGAGGCACAAGCGATTGCCAGTTCCTCGTCGCTCAGCGCCAACGCATCGGCCGCGCCGCTGGTCACCAGGGGCAGCGCCTGCATCACCTTGACAGCCGAGCGCGGAAAGATCGGCCGCTGGATGTCTCCCAGGGAAAACACGACCTTGCCGCCGGCATCGACGATCGCCACCGCGCCCGTATGAGCCGACTCGACATGCTGACCACGCCAGGCTTCGACCAGAACCGGATTCATTTTTGTCGTCTTTCCCTGCTACCGCGCCCAAATCCCTCAGCGCAGCATGTATGACATGGCCGAGAGGCTGTTCAGGACGCGGATCGCCGATGCCATGCTCTCGACCGTGAAACGCAGGGTCACGCCGTCGATCCGTTCGAGCGTCGGCCACAGGCAAAACAGATCGGCGAGGGCCGTCGTCTGGACCTGCAGCCGGCACTCGATCGGCGCGGCTATGCGCATGGGCCGCAGGGCGGCTCGCTCACCGAGCGCCAAGCGCGCGGCCGTCGCAATCGCCTCGCAGGATTGCTGCTGAGACAGGGAGACGCCGCTGCCCTGACCGTGCGCCGACTTGGTCTGCACCCAGCGGGTGCCGGGCAAAAGCCCCTGGTTTTCTGCGATAAAGACGTCGTCGCCAGCCGCCATAAGCACCGGCACGTCCATCTCGCCGGCCAGCGCGCCGTAGAGACCAGCCTCGCCGAGCTCCTGTCCGTTGATGAACACGCGGGAGAATGCGAATCCGTTGATCGTATGCGCCAGGATACCGCGCCCCTGCGCCCGCGAGTGATAGCCGACGAGCATGACACCGTCGCAGCCCTCCTCAAGGCCGCCCATCATGCCGAGCCGGCGCGGCTTGCCCTGCACGACGCGCACCCGCGGGTCGAGCTGATGGGACAGGATATTGCGGAAGCCGCCATGGGAATCATTGACGATGACCTCGGTCGCGCCACCATCGAGCGCGCCGATAGCGGCGGCGTTCGCCTCCGCCGTCATCCAGACGCGGGCCCGTTCGTATTCCGGGTTGCCGGGCCGCGCCTGCTCGGCGTGAAAGACGCCGGCAACACCTTCGATATCGGTCGAAATCAGAATCCGCATGAACTTCAAACCTCCGGGGCAATGGTCGCCGACGCCGTTTTCACCGCAACTGGTCGACCTTTGGATCGAGCGCGTCGCGCAAGCCGTCGCCGAGCAGATTGAATGCGAGCACGGTCAGGAATATCGCCAATGCCGGGAATAGCGCGATATGCGGCGCGGTCACCATGTCGGCGCGCGCCTCATTGAGCATGGCGCCCCATTCCGGCATCGGCGGCTGTGCGCCCATGCCGAGGAAGGACAGGCTCGCGGCGGTCAGGATCGAGGTGCCTATCCGCATCGTCGCGTAGACGACGATGGGCGAGATTGTGCCCGGCAGGATATGGCGCCAGATGATGGTGAAATCCGACGCACCGATGCTGCTCACAGCCTCGACATAGGTCCTGTGCTTCAGCCCCAGCGTCGTGGCGCGGACCAGGCGGGCAAAGGTCGGGATGCTGAATATGGCGACCGCGACGACGACATTGACGATGCTGGAGCCCATGATGGCGACGATGCCGATCGCAAGCAGCATGCCGGGAAAGGCGAACAGCACGTCCGACAGGCGCATCGTGATGCGGTCCCACCAGCCTTCATAGTAGCCGGCGAGCAAGCCGAAGACGGTGCCGACCACGGCCCCCAACAGGACCGAAAGCAGCCCCGCCGTCAGCGAGATCCGCGCTCCCATCAGGATCCTGCTGTAGATGTCACGCCCCAGAGCGTCGACGCCGAACCAGTGCGCTGCAGAGGGCGGCGTGTTCAGCGCATCGTAATCAAAGGAATACTCGGCATCGTAAGGAACGATCCAAGGAGCCAGGACAGCGGCCAGTATCAGCAGCACGATAAAGACCGAAGCCACCATCGCCATGCGCTGCTTGCGGAATTTACGCCAGAATTCGTTCAGCGGCGTACGAACGCGCTTGGGGGAGGAGGTGAAGACAGGAGTGTCCATCGCGGTCATCGGACCCTCACTTGTAGCGAATGGTGGGGTTGATCAGACCGTAGAGCACATCGACGATCAGGTTGATCAGGATGAACTCCAGCGAAAAGAGCAGCACGAGACCCTGTATGACGGGATAGTCGCGCATGTTGACGGCATCGACCAGCAATCGCCCCAGACCAGGCCAGTTGAACACCGTTTCCACGACGATCGAGCCGCCGAGCAGAAAGCCGAACTGCAGGCCCATCATCGTCACGACGGGTATCAGCGCATTGCGCAATGCGTGGTGGCCGACCACGCTGGGTTCGCTCGCGCCCTTGGCCCGCGCGGTGCGGACATAATCCTCGTGGATCACATCGATGAAGGAAGAGCGCGTGAAGCGGGCCATCACCGCCGCGACAGCCGTGCCCAGCGTGATCGAGGGCAGGATGTAATGGCGCCAGCTATCGGCGCCGACCGTCGGCAGCCAGCCCAGATTCACCGAGAATATCTGCATCAGCAGCATGCCGAGCGCGAAATTGGGAAAGGAGATACCCGACACCGCAGCCGTCATGCCGGCACGGTCCGGCCACCGGTTGCGGAACACCGCTGACATGATGCCGACCAGCATCCCCAGCACCACCGACCAGGCCATGCTGGTCAAGGTTAGCAGCATCGTCGGCATGAAGCGGGTGCTGATCTCGGTCGTGACCGGCAGCTTCGTGCGCAGCGAGACGCCCATATTGCCCTGCGCCAGGTTCAGGACATAGGTCAGGAACTGCTCCGGCAGCGGCCGATCGAGTCCCAGTTGTTTGCGCACCAGCTCGACCGTCTCCAGATTGGCATCCGGGCCGGCCGCAAGCCTCGCGGGATCGCCGGGCATCATGTGGACGAATAGGAACACCACAAGAACCACGATCATTAGCGTCGGCAGCATGCCCAGCAAGCGCTTAAGGAGATAACTCGGCATCACATGTTCCAGAGTGGAGAAGCTTGGATATTCAGCAACTCGGAAGTGGATCGCTCGCGGGCGCCCCAGCTCACCAGAAAACCCGCGAGCAAGGACATCATTTCATTTCGATGTCGGCATAGGACAGCCCATTATCGGGCATGACATAGACGCCCGAGAGCTTCTTGTTACGCAGATAGACGTTGTTGGCGGTGTTCAGGAAGACCCACGGTGCATCCTTCCAGATCTGCTCCTGAACAATTTTGTAGATTTCGGCCTTCTCCTCACGCTTCGTGACGCGCAGAGCCTTGGCGATATTCGCATCGACCACGTCGTTCTTGTAATACGCGGTGTTGTTGAGCTGCGGCGGCCAGGCCTCGGACGCCAGCAACGGGCGCAGCGCCCAATCCGCTTCGCCCGTCGAAGCCGACCAGGTCGCATAGAGCATGCGTACGCCGGCCTGTTTCGGGTCCGGGGCCTGAGAGACACGCTGGACACGCTGGCCGGGTTCCAAAATTTCGAGGCTGGCCTTGATACCAACCTGAGCGAGCTGCTGCTGCAGGAACTGCACCGATTTCGCCGAGGTGCTGTCGTTATAGGCCGACCACAGGGAGGCTTCGAAGCCGTTGGGATAGCCGGCCTCCTTCAGGAGCTCGCGCGCCTTGGCGGGGTTGTACGGCCATGGGCCGGAGACATGGGCAAAGTCCACGCCCTTCGGCACAACACCGTCCATTAGCTGCGCATGCCCGGCATAGACGACCTTGCCGAACGCTTCCTTGTTGACGGCATAGTTGATCGCGTGGCGGACGCGAACATCGTCGAAGGGCTTCTGCAAGACGTTCATGCTGACATAGCGAACGCTGATCGACGGCGCGTCGATCACGTCGACCTTGCCTTCATCCTTGAGCTGCTGCGCGCGTTCGAACGGCACGGGGAAGGCGAAATGGGCCTCGCCGGTCTGTACCATTGCGGTGCGGGTATTGGCGTCCGGCACCGGACGGAAGGTCAGCGTATCGACCTTCGGGTAGCCCTTGCGCCAATAGCCGTCGAATTTCTTGACCTTGAGATAGTCGGTCTGCTTCCACTCCACGAACTGGAAGGGGCCCGTGCCGACCGGGTTGAAGCCGATGTCCTTGCCGAATTTCTGCAGCGCAGCGGGTGAGATCATCATCGCCGACGGGTGGCCGATCGCGTTGATGAAGGGGGAGAAGGGCTCGGTCAGCGTGACTTTGACCGTCGTCGGGTCCACGACCTCGGTCTTCGCGATGCGGTTGAACTGGTTGTAGCGGGCAAGCCTGTTGTCGCGATTGGAGGCCCGATCAAAATTGACCTTGACCGCATCCGCGTTGAAATCGGTGCCGTCGTGGAACTTCACGCCCTGGCGCAGCTTGAAGGTATAGACAAGCCCGTCGCTGCTAACCTCATGGCTCTCCGCAAGCAGCGGAACGAGAACGAGATCCTGATTGAACCCGTACAAGCCCTCGTAATAGGCCCGGCCGGCCGATTGGGTTCCGGTCGAATTGGTGTTGTAGGGGTCAAGCGTCTCGAAGGCCTGGCCAACGGCGAACACGACATCGCCGGCAGCGAGAGCGACGCCGGGCGCCGCCAGGGAGACGGCGAGGATGCTGCCCAGACACAGGGTTCGCCAGCCGCGCGGCAGTACGAAATTCTTCATTCTTGGATCTCCTCTGAAGATGGTCGAAACGCAGGCGATACGGCGGGGCCGGGAGCATGGGCGGAGAGCCCGTCTCTCCCGGCTGTTAGTAGAGTTTGCCAATCCGGTGGCGGGCGACGAAATGGCCCGAGGCATCGACCGCGACGAGCGGTTTCACCACCGGCTGGTCGTCGATCTTGCGGATTGGGCTGGGAATTTCATCGACCTGGAGTTCGCGCCGGCGGCGACGGCGCGTCGGATCGGCAATCGGCACTGCGGCCATCAGCTTCTTGGTATACGGGTGTTGCGGGTTCTCGAAGATCGCACGCCGCGGGCCGATTTCGACGATCTGGCCGAGATACATCACCGCCACCCGGTGGCTGACACGCTCGACGACCGCCATATCGTGCGAAATGAAGACGAAGGCGATGCCGAGGTCGCGCTGCAGATCGAGCAGCAAATTGACGATCTGCGCCTGGATGGAGACATCCAGCGCGGACACGGATTCGTCAGCGATCACGACCTTGGGGTTGAGCGCGAGCGCGCGGGCGATGCAGATCCGCTGGCGTTGACCGCCGGAGAATTCGTGCGGATAGCGCTGCGCCATCTCGGGCAAAAGGCCGACCTTTTCCAGCAGCCAGGCCACGCGCTCCTCCGCCTCCTTGCGCGAACAGACGCGGTGGATCAGTAGCGGCTCCAGGATCGAGAAGCCGACGGTCAGCCGCGGGTCGAGCGAAGCGAAGGGGTCCTGAAAAATGAACTGAATATTCCGCCGCAGCATCTGCATCGCCGGCCCGGAGAGTGTGCTGATATCGTGACCGCCGAATTCGACCGTACCGCCCTGCGTCGGCACAAGACGCAGCAGGGAACGGCCCGTCGTCGACTTGCCGCAACCGGACTCGCCGACAAGCGCCAGAGTTTCGCCGGGATAAAGGTCGAAGCTGACCTGCTCCACCGCATGGACGCGACGCCTGACCCGCCCGAAGAGTCCTTCGCGCAGATCAAATCGGGTCACCAGATCGCGCACCCTCAGGACCGGCTCCGCGGCTTCGGGCACAGTGCGCTGGCTTGCAGGCTCCGGCGGCCTCGCCTGCGCCTCGATCTGGACAAGCGGAAAGGGCGCTGGATCGGTCGTTCCCCGCATGGCCCCGAGCTGTGGCACCGCGGACAGCAGCGCCTGCGTGTAGCGATGTTGCGGCCGTGCGAACACGGTTTCAGACGCGCCCTGCTCGATAGCGCGGCCGCGCCACATCACCAGCACCCGATCGGCCACCTCGGCAACCACGCCCATGTCATGCGTGATGAAGATCACGCCCATGCGCAGATCATCCTGCAGCGAACGGATCAGGCCCAGGATCTGGGCTTGGATCGTGACGTCGAGCGCCGTCGTGGGCTCGTCGGCAATCAACAAGCCCGGCCTGCATGACAGGGCCATGGCGATCATCACGCGTTGCCGCATGCCGCCCGATAGCTGGTGCGGATAGCGGCCCGTCACCGAGCGCGCATCGGGAATGCGCACGAGATCGAGCATACGCAGGGCCTCGGCCTTGGCCGCCGACCGATCCATGCCCTGATGCAGCCGGATCGCCTCGGCGATCTGGTCCCCGGCCGTGAAGACCGGGTTCAGCGAGGTCATAGGCTCCTGGAAGATCATCGCAACGTCGGCGCCACGAATGCCACGCATCGTCGATGGATTTGCCTTGGCCAGGTCTAGCGTCGCACCGTCCCGCCGTCGCAGCAGCATGCGTCCGCCTGCGATCTGTCCGCCGCCATGTTCGACCAGCCGCATTAGCGCCAGCGACGTGACCGATTTTCCCGAACCGGACTCGCCGACGATCGCCAGTGTCTCGCCATGATTGACATGGAAGGACAAGTCGCTGACGGCTTCGATCGCCCCCTCCGACGTTCCGAAACGAACGCTGAGATCGTCGACTTGTATGACGCGCTCGGAAGGGAGCGATTTAATACCGATATTCATTCCGATACACTCTTTGCCCACATCGCAGCCTTCCAGACAGGAAATCGACTAACAAATGGTCTGCCCGCCTCACGTTCGCCGAACGGCTCCGTAAGGCAGGCGAATAGAGCATTCATTCCTGCGCGCCTCGGAGCCAAGTGGCGTTTCCTACGTTATGCCGCACCCGGATGCGGCGGCTGTTCAATCCATGGTCGTAATCGGCTATAATGGCTGTGGGCGACAGTTCTGTCGGTGTGCTCGGATCTGCGATGCGTAATTTTTCGCTGGAGTGCGCCCTTGAGGCGGACAGCGTGATGCACAACATGACCTCCAAGCAGCGCGTGCCTAAAAGAATGGCCTCTGCCGAAGCGTGCAGGAAATCCTTGTCGCTCACAGCGGTATCGGCCGCTAACCGGGCACCAGCCTCGCCTTCACACACCCCCCTCTGCTACTACGCGCCGCATTTGGCATAGATCTGCGGCGCCTCCCCTCGGCTCCGTTGCTGGTTCTCTAGCATCAGCGCGCCCTTGACTGGTTGTACGCGTGATCATGGCATGCAGGTTCTGAAGTGGGCGGAGCGAGCAGATCGGCGCATCTGAATCGATCGAGGGCCTCAAACCTATGCGCTCAATGACAGCGGGCATTCACTGCTCCAATTAGGACCTCTGGAGGCACCTATTTCTCCTACCAGGACATGTAGGGCGGCAGTCGCCTTGTACAATTCAAATCCGGCATTTATTCATGCCAAATTGGCATATCTATTTGAATTGAATTACTTACGCTGGATTCGAGCGATGAGCGAAATGGGCGGAGGCCGGATATGGAGATGAAATGGCTTGAGGATTTCGTAACGCTTGCCGACACGTCGAGTTTTTCGCGAGCCGCAGAGATACGCAATGTAACGCAACCAGCGTTTAGCCGACGCATTAAGCAATTGGAAATATGGCTTGGTGCAACATTAGTCAGCCGCGCAACGATGCCTGCGGAACTGACGCCCGCAGGACGGAATTTTCTTCTAACCGCCCGAGAAACGATCCGGACCTTCTATGCCGTCCGTGAGACACTGCGGTCATCGCACGAAGCGGGCCTCATCCGCTTCGCTTCACTCCACACTTTGACGATAACGTTTTTCCCGCATTGGCTGAAAACTCTGGAACAGGCAGGCGGAGCCGTCGGCACCTCGCTAATTCCCGACCGTGGCGGTATAGAGGCTAACATCGAAGCTCTCGTCGGTGACGAGGCTGATTTTTTTCTCACCTATTCCCACCCGGAGGTGCCCTTCCATCTCGACCGCGGGCAATTTGAATCGCTGAAGGTCGCACATGATAGGCTCATTCCACTTGCGGCCGCCAACGTCACCATAACCGGCGGCACGCACCGAGGTTTGCATATTCTAGATCGCGCCGTCGCTCAGCCTTGGCTTGCCGTTCCATATCTCAGCTATGGCTTCAACTCCTTCTTCGGCGTTGCGCTTTCGCGCCTGCTCTTGCGAAGGCCGCACTTTCGCCGACGAACGACCCATGAAAACACAATCAGCGCCGGGCTGGTGAACATGGCCGTGACCGGCGCCGGCATTTGCTGGCTGCCGGAAAGCCTTGTGCGCGAAGAGATCGAAAAGGGACGCCTCGTGCCTGCCTCTGCGGATGCAGGCTGGAACCTCGATCTTGAAATTCGCCTTTATAGGCATGCAACCGCCCGCAACCAAAAGGTCGAGGATTTCTGGTGCTCGGCAAAGCAGTTGGGCGAGCTGAAACTAGAAAAAGTTAGAATTTAGACAATTTATTTGAGATTTATGCCACGCGCAAGCCTGGCGCACGACGCTCACTACGATCCCGTTCAACATGCAGCCGAAAGGGGCCGACGTGTCTATCTGCGAAAAGGCTGGGGAGCTGCTGATCGAGGGTGGCATCGGATTCGGCGATTGGCTGAGCGCCATAGGCAAAAGCTTCGAGGCCGCCGCCGGTGGCGATCCAAAGTTCGGGCCGACCGGCCTGACGCGTGAGGTGGTGTTTTCTGTCGAGCAGTCGCGAAACGCCAGTGGGACGTTGCGAATGACGATCGTTCCCGTCAGCGTCACGGCGAGCGCCTTGGCGAAGCGAAACGACGTCCAGACGCTCAAGGTCGAGATGAAACCGTCGGAAGTCGTCGTCGGACGGAACAAGGACGGCAGCCCGAAGACTAAACCACGGATCGACACCTTCAGCGGACGGCTTCCGATTGACCTCCCACTAAACGAGAAGATGCTGATCGCGCCGTGATTGCTGGTTGAACAACAGCATCGGCAAAGGATTGCTCGTTAGGCTCCGTCCTTCGGCTGCGCCTCGGCCAACGCCGCGATTCCCCCGCTCGGCGTGGCTTTCGGAACCTCGCCCGCCTTGACGTCGCGCTCGCGGTATCGCGGGTGCAGGGTCAGCCCGCGCACCAGAAGATAGATGCCACCGAGTAGAAGTGGGATGCCGATCAGGAAGAAGGCCGACAGAGCCCCGACGACATCGCGATGAAGGCCAGCGTGAACACCGGCCCCGCCGGCGGCGGTTCGTAGGCGTGGCGCTTCCCGAGGGTGACGCCGTAGATCCACGACTTCCTCGCGCTGCCCATCGTCCAGAGCGTCACCGGCTCCCCGTCCTGCATTGCCGCCTCGAAGAGGTAATGGCAGCGCGATCCCATGGAGGCATTCCGGAGCCAGATGACCTCGCCGTCCTCCCGCTCGAACTCGATGCCGGTATAGGAGGCGTATCCGGCAGGGAGGATCTCGCTGATTGTGCCCGAGGATCTTGCCCCGCATGACCTTGTCCGCCATCGCCCGCTTCACTCGCTCATAATCTTTTCGAAGACGAGCCGCGAATGCGGGCTCCGCTCGGATTGGCCGACGACCTCGCATCCTTGCCGGATCGGGCCGGCGCCGCGCAGCACGAGGTCGAGCCGGCCGGGCCGCTCCATCTTGGCGCCGCTGACGGCGTAGGGCGCCGGCGGGCATCCCTTCTTGAAGGCGTAGGCGGTGCCGGAGAAGCGGTCGCCGTTCCACTTGCCCTCGACGAGCACCGTGCCGGGCTTCACGACGCCGCGCAGGCTGGCCTTGGGCTCGGCGTAGAAGATTCGGTCGTCCCGGATCTCCATGACGGAACCGTTGTGATCCGCGGTCATGACGGGCTGGGGATCGCCCGCCGCCGGGCTCGCGGTCGCCTGCGTCGGCTCCGGCCGGGCCTGCCCATCCGGCCAAGCCGAGGCGACGATCCGCGACCCGTCCAGTTGGATGACGCGCCGGCATCGGTCGAGCGCGCCGAGCCCGCAGATTCCCCCCCCCGCAGGGACAAGGTGATACGGCGCGCGCCTCCGCTCCGCTCGATCTCGACCTTCTGGTAGACGAACTCCAGCGTCTCGAAGCCGCCCGGCACGGACACCACCCAGCGGGTGGCTTCGCCGCTGGAGCCCGAGAGGGCGAACGGGGCCGGCGCCGTCGCACAATCGGCGTGATGGTTCGACAGGATCGCGTCGGGGATGCCGTCGCCGTTGAGGTCGACCTCGCGGACGAAGCCGGGGCGAATTTCCAAGGTAGAGCCGACCTCGACGCAATCCTTGGCGAGCTCGGCCCTGTAGGCGTCCTTTGCCGCCGCGACGGACGGATAGGTCTTGGCGAGAGCGGGGGCGGTCAAGGCAGCCAGCGTCCCGGCGACGAAGACGAGCGCACCCCTCATGCCGCAACGCTCCCGGAGTTGCGCTGGGCGCGCTCCTGCTCCGACGCCTCCATCATACGCTCCACCCGCCTACGGAAGGCACGCCGGATGGCAACGCCTCGGAACCAGTAGAGGTTGCCCGCCAACATGGCGAAGAGGACGAACAGGAAGGTCTCGTTAGGCTCCCGTATGCGTGGCACGATGAGGAAGAGCACGAACAGGACGGCGATCGTCACGAACGGGGAGGCGACCAGAAGCGCCGTGACGCCGGGAAAGACGTCCTTGCCGGTCAACATCGACTTGCGCATGGAATGGTTCCGGACCCCTACCGTCACGGCCTCCTTGCCGCGCTCGGCGCGTATCAGCGTCACCTCCTGACCCGGCATCAGCGTCACCTTGCCGGCGTCGAACTCCTCGACGATCTGGACGCCGTCCTCGCTCTCGATGCAGGCCTCGCGCTTGTTGACCACCGTGGAGGTCGTCCGGGACGAGCCCGCTCCTATCCCCTTCACCATGATCGCGGAGCCCGACCCCTTCACATGGGTTTCGCTCCAAACCTGGGCGTCAATCACCCGTCCCCGCACGGCTTCCAGCCGCACGCCCTCGACGACCCGCCGAACCGATCGCATCGCATCCCCTAGCGCTTGAACCGCCCGGCATCGGTTCGCCTTTGCAATGGGTATCCCAGCCTCGGAAGCCATTCCATTCCGCGCCACGATGACGATGAAAGGAACGACGAAGAACGAGCGAAAGGAAACCTTGCTTGGCGACGATGATCCAGGACAATGAGGCGATCACGATACGATGTGAGGAGGCTCTTTTGTAACTTTCTTGCCGACAGTGTTGCATGTCATCACGACAGGCGTGGATTCGCTTCTTGCCCTCTTGGAATGTGAGGGCATCGGAAGCTTTCCCTAAACGGAACCGTGAGACTTCAATGCGTTGTGGAGATCGTAACTTTATCGGCAATATTGTTGCGGCGGGGAACAATCGAAACGGTGGGGCCATGGACTTCGCTCAAGGGATCTCGCTGCATGGACCGCTCGGCGGGCGCAAGTATCTGAACGGCTCCGAGAGACGGCGTTTCATCGCGGCGGCCGAGCGGTAGGCCCCGGATGTCCGGCTCTTCTGCCTCCTGCTGGCCTGGACCGGTTCCCGGATCTCGGAAAGCCTGGCGGTCACGCCCGCCGCCTTTGACCTCGATCGCAGCGTCGTTTCGATCGTCACCCTGAAGCGGCGCCGGTTTGTCGTCCGGGAGGTCGTTCTGCCGCCGGGCGTCCTCGCCGAGCTCGACGCCGCCTACGACTTGCGGGGCGCGCAGCTCGATCCCGACCGGGCGGTGCACAGGCTCTGGCGATGGTGCCGCGTGACCGGGTGGCGCCACGTGAAGGCGGTGATGGCCGCGGCGGGCGTAGCTGGCGACTGCGCGATGCCGAAGGGCCTGCGGCACGGATTCGCGGTGGCGGCCTTCCAGGCATCCGTGCCGCCGAACCTCGTCCAGCGCTGGATGGGACACGCATCCCTGCGGACGACCGTCATCTACGCCGAGGTGTCAGGTCCCGAGGAGATGGAGTTCGCGAAGCGCATGTGGAGCGTTCCCGAAGAGCCGATCGCACCACATTTAACGCAAATCGGAACCGTATCGTAACCGGCCTGACGTAACGGAGGGCTGTGCATGGAGGGGAATTGGATGAGGCGAGAAGGGAGCCTGCCGGCGGCGGTCGAGGTCGAGGTCGAGATCATCTCCCGCCTGTTCAACGCCTTGCCGCAGGTCCTTGCGTCACGACCGGGTTCGTCGCGGGGGCGGCCCTCATCGCCTACGAGACCGGCGATCCATGGATGTGGGCCATCCTAGCCGTTGCGATCGTGACCAGTGCCACGCGCGTCGGCGGCGTGCTGGCCTATCGCCGCGTGGCTCCCAAGCGGATGACGTTGGAGCAGGCGCGTCTCTGGGAGCGTGCCTATTCCGTGCCGGCGATCGTCTTCACCATCGGCATCGCGTTGCTGACCGTCCGCGTCTTCGCCGCCGGATGGACCAACGGGGAAATCCTCGCGATCGGACTGACGATGGCGCTGACCGCGGGCTCCTGCGCCCGGACCCTGCGGTATTGGCTGTGCGCGACCGTGTCGACGATCGCGCTGGGGGCGCTGATCGCAATGCTGCTGCTCTCCAGCGACCCGGTCAGGATCGGCATCGCCGCGCTGTTCGCGCTCTACCTCTGGTCCGTCTATGAGTCGTCACGCCACATCGTCGGCCAGGTCGAGGCGCTGCTGATCGCCGAGCGCGAGCTCGACGCCGCGGCTCGGCGGGACCCGCTGACCGGTCTGGCCAACCGCCGAGCGTTCGACGAGGCGCTGGCCGCCGCATCGGACGTCGGTGGATTCGCGCTGCTGCTGCTTGACCTCGACGGGTTCAAGGCGGTGAACGACCACCTGGGCCATGCCGCGGGCGACGAGCTACTGCGCCAGGTCGCCGCCCGCCTCGCCGACACCATCAGAGAGGGAGACACCCTCTCGCGGCTCGGCGGTGACGAGTTCGCCGTGATCCTGCCGACAATGGACGCGACGACGGCCAAGGCCATCGCCGACCGGGCCGTTTCCGCGGTCGGAATGCCCTATGCCGTGTTCGGAACACCGGCGATCGTCGGGACCTCGGTCGGCATCGAGGTCGTGCATGACGGCGCCAGGGTGGACGGCGAAGCCGTCAAGACCGCCGCCGATCGCGCGCTATATGCCGCTAAGCACGCGGGCAAGGGGCGATCCGTCGTCGCAACCGCAGCGTGACATCCTGGCCAGCTTCTCTGCCCTACGAAGTGATCAGAATTCCAACCCTGTGCTTCGTTTGGCGAGCAGCGAGATCAACGCGGCGCTCGCCCGCCAACTGCATCGTTGCGAGTTCCTCCAAGATGTTCACAACGTCGCCCCGGTGGGAGGGCCTTCGCACCGCCAAGACCCATGTCGCCGCGGCTCTCGGCGTTCAGGCCATTGAGCATCATCACAAGCGGGTCAGTGGAAGCCCAAGGTTGCTTCTCAGCGGAAATCAAGAATTTGCACCGTTGATGGCTGCCGATTCTGCCCGCGGACAGAGAATCACACCACTCACATAACCCGCGAGTTGTGGCGTCCGTGAACCTGGAGCATTCGGAAGCCCGTGGATGTCAGCAGTTTCTGCCCACCAAAATCGAAGGATATGGTTGGAAAATCCAACGCGCCATCGGCGATTGCGTGATAATTCAACGAAGTTTTGGGTACGCGCATGGGTACGCAGGAAGTTTTTGCTTCCCGTAAGCACTTGAATTTGCTATGTTATTTCTTCTTGAAAAGCCTTGGTGGAGCTGAGGGGATTCGAACCCCTGACCTCTGCAGTGCGATTGCAGCGCTCTCCCATCTGAGCTACAGCCCCAAGGCGCTGGCCTTCTAGGCTGTGCGTCGCGTGGATGTCAATCACTTCCGCCATCTGTTTTTGGCAAGTGCGAGGGATATTCCGCGTCACCTTTCCGGACAGACGCAAAAGGAAGATCGATGCGTGCCGTTCTCGACGTGGTTCTGCTCGCCCTGCAGATCTATGTATGGCTTCTGATCGCCTCGGCAGTGCTGAGCTGGCTGATCGCCTTCAATGTCATCAACACGCGCAACCAGTTCGTCTCCACCGTCTGGGACTCGCTCTATCGCGTCACCGAGCCCGCGCTGCGGCCGATTCGCGAGCGCCTGCCCAATCTCGGCGGCCTCGACATCTCCCCGATCATCCTGCTGCTGATCATTTTTTTCATCCAGAGCGTGATCGTCCGCTACATCTACCCGAACGTGTTCTGACCAGGCATCGGACCGAAAAGTGGAATGCACTTTTCGGAGACATCTGATGCCAGAACCAAAGGACGGATCGTCACTTTGTGCCCGAGAGGGCGCATGACGATCCGCCCGCGCCCTGCACGGGGCGCGACCCGCGCACCGCCACGACGCATTCGACGCCGTGGCGGACGGCATGCAGTATGGCCGCCTCGCCAACGCCTAGAGGTTTCCGCATGGCCGCTGCCGCCCTTCCCTATCGCAGCCAGAACTGGGCTCTGACCAAACCCGCCGCGCGCGGCAGGCACGGCATCGTCGTCTCGCAGAGCCGCGAGGCGGCCGAAGCCGGAACCGCGGTCCTCGAACAGGGCGGCAATGCCGCCGATGCCGCCGTCGCCGCCTGCTTCGCTCTGGCCGCGGTCGAGCCCTGGAACAGCGGACTCGGCGGCATCGGCTTCGCCGTCGTGCTGAAAGCCGGCGAGAGCCGCGCGCAGGTCGTCGATTTCGGGCCGGTCGCGCCACGCCGCGCCGATCCCGCCGATTATCCCCTCACCGGCGAGATGAAGAAGGACCTCTTCACCTGGCCGGAGGTGGTCGACGACCGCAACATCCACGGCCCCCTCTCCTTCGTCACGCCCTCCTCCGTCGCCGGCTACAAGAAGCTCAAGGAAGCCTTCGGCTCGAAGCTGCCGCTCGCCAACATCCTCGCACCGGCCATTGCGCTCGCCCGGCGCGGCCTGCCGGCCGACTGGTACACGACGCTGAAGGTCGCCTCCTCGGCCTCGGTCCTTCGCCTCTATGCTGAAAGCGCGCGCATCTACCTGCCGGGCGGCCTGCCGCCGGTGCCGCCCTATCAGGGCATTCCCGGCTTCATGAAGCTCGGCCAGCTCGGCGACACGATCGAACGGCTGGCAAAGGCCGGGCTCGACGATTTCTATCGCGGCGATGTCGCGAACCGGCTCGTGGCGGATATCGCCGCGGCCGGCGGCGTCGTCGATGCGCAGGACCTCGCAAACTGCAAGGCTGAGCTCCGCGATGCCCCGACGATCGACTGGCGCGGCAGCCATCTCGTCCACACAGCCGGCGGACTTACGGCAGCGCCGACGCTCGAGCGCGTAGTCGCCGGCATGGCGGATGCCCCGCTCGATAGCAACGGCCCCTCGGCCGCCTGGTTCGCGCAGCTCTCGCAGGTGATGCGTGAGGCCTACAAGGAGAGGCTCGACGGCCTCGGCGCTGCCGTCACGGCGAAGGAGCCGGGCGACACCTGCACCACCCATCTCACCGTGGTCGACGGCGAAGGCAATCTCGTGACGGTCACCACGACGCTGCTCTCCTCGATGGGCAGCCGCGTCGTGCTACCCTCGACCGGCGTGCTGATGAACAACGGCATGATGTGGTTCGATCCGCGCCCCGGCAGCGCCAATGCGATCGCGCCCGGCGCCCGCCCGCTCTGCAACATGTGCCCGGTCGTGGTCACGCCGAAGGATGGCAGCTGGCCGCGCCAGGCGATGGGCTCCTCCGGTGGACGCCGCATCCTCGCCAGCATCTACCAGACGCTGGCCTGGCAGCTCGATTTCGGCATGGGCACGGAGGCGACCGCCCATCAGCCGCGCATCGACGTCTCCGGCCCGGATTCGGCCAGCGCCGATCTGCGCCTGCCGGTCGAGACGCTTGCGGCTCTGGAAGCGGCGGGACCGACCGCGATCGTCGAGCACAGCGTGCTGCCGATCAACTTCGCCTGCCCGAACTTCGTCCGCGTCGACAGGAACGGCGCGGAAGGATCGAGCGACGCCGCCTCGCCTTGGTCGGCAGCCGTGGCCGCGACGCGCTGAAACAAAAAAGGGCGGCCAGTGCGGCCGCCCTTCTTCATGATCCCATGCGATCAGCCGCGCTTAAGCCCCCACGGATAGGGCGCCGAACCGGCGAGCATCCCGGTCATGTCCTTGCGATAGGCGGTGCGGCTGACGAACTGGCCGAGCGGGATGGTCGCGACCTCCTCCAGCGCCAGTCTGGCCAGCGCCTTGGCGCTCTTGCGCTGGGCGGCCTCGTCGGGGGCGTAGAGCCATTCCTCGGCCAGGGCCTCGGCCGCATCGCTCTTCCACCAGCCGAACCAGCCCTTGTCGCCCTGCCCGCGCACCAGCGACGACATCGCCGGATTGCCCCAGCTCGTGGCCGAACCCGTCGTGTGGAAGATGCTCCATCCGCCCTTCTCGGTCGCCTCGCGGCTGCCGCGACGCTGCACGACCGTACCCCAGTCGCTCGCCGCCATCTCGACATTCATGCCGAGCTGCTTGAGCAGTTCGAAGGTCACCTCGCCGAGCGGGCCGATATCGGGGAAGTCGGTCGGGTTGATGATGACGACCTTCTCGCCGTTGTAGCCGGATTCCTTGAGGGCTGCCTTCGCCTTCTCCAGGCTCTGCGGCATCAGGTCTTCCTGCTCGCCGTCGAAATACGGCGTGCCGCGCCACCACAGGCTGCGGCAGGTCTGCCAGAGCGTGGTGTCGTCGCCCTGGGCCGCGCGCATGTAGTCTTCCTGCTTCACCGCCATGCGCACGGCCGCACGCACCTTCGGGTTGTTGAAGGGCACCTGCAGGTGGTTGAGGCGGATGATCGCGCCCCGCCCGGCCTTGTCGATGATCTCCTGCTTGATGTCCTTGTTGCCGGCCAGCATCGGCTGCAGGTCGGTGAGGGGACGTTCCCACCAGTCCACCTCGCCACGGGTCAGCGCCGCGGCGGAGGTCGCGGGATCCGGCAGGATGTTCCACTCGATCCGCTTGAAATGCGCGACCTTGCCGCCGGCATTGCGGCTCGGCGGCTCGGCGCGCGGCTTGTAGCCCTCGAATTTCTCGTAAACGACCTTGCTGCCGGAAACATACCCCGAAGCGACGAACTTATAGGGCCCCGAGCCGATCATCTCGGTGACCTGCGTGTTCGCATCGGTCTTGGCCAGGCGCTCCGGCATGATGACCGGCGGCTGGTCGGATTTCGCCAGGCAGTCCAGCATCATCGGGAAGGGACGCTTGAGCTTGATCTCCACGGTGCGATCGTCGGGTGCACCCCATTCCTCGACCGCCCGGCCGAGCAGCTGGCCGTAGGGGTCGCGCTGCGTCCAGCGCTTGAGGCTAGCCGCGCAGTCGACGGCCTTGACCGGCGTGCCGTCATGGAAGCTCAGGCCCTCGCGCAGCTTGATGCGCCAGGTCTTGCCGTCGGCGGAGACCTCGTGCCCCTCCGCCATCTGCGGCTGCGGCTTCAGGTTCTCGTCAGCCCCGTAGAGCATATCGAAGACATAGTAGCCGTGGTTGTTGGTGACGGTCGCGGTGGTCCAGACCGGGTCCAGCGAGGACAGGTTGGCCTGCGGCACGAACTTCATCAGCGTTGTGCTGGCTTGCGCCACCGCCAGCCGCGGCAGGGCTGGGCCGGCCAGGCCGAGCGCGGCCGTCCCCATCAGAAAATCACGACGCTTCATCCGTAGTCTCCCCTTTTATGATTGGCTTGGAAGGCAGGTCCGGGCTCAGGCGAAGCCCATGAAGTTCGGGCTCTCGCTGAGCGGCCGCGCCTTGGCGAGCCGGGCGAGGTCCGGCACCGGGCGCGCCGTCAGCGGATCGCCCGCGAGCGCCGCTTCAAGCGCTGCCGCCACGGCCAGGACCTTGGCGTCGCCGCCGCGCGGTCCGACGATCTGCAGACCGAAGGGCATGCCGTTGCGGTCGAGCCCGACCGGGAGCGAGATCGCGGGATGGCCGACGATGGTGACGGCATAGGCCGCCGCCAGCCAATGGAAATAGGTCCGCGTCGGCTTGCCATCGATCTCGGACGGGAAGAGTTCGGTCCAGGGCCGCGGGCTCAGCGTCACCGCCGGCGACAGAATGACGTCGTAATCGTCGAAGAAGCGCTGCCAGCGCTGGTAGATCACCGTCTGCTGCTTCATCGCGCGGGTAACGTCGAGCGCGGAATAGCCGAGCCCCTCCTCGACATTGGCGCGCACGTTCGGCCCGACCATCTCCGGCGTGTCGCGAACCTTGTCGAGATGTGCGGCAAGGAAATTGCTCGCCCGCAGGATCTCGAAGACCTCGTCCGTCCCCTCGCAATCCGGCGTCGCCTCCTCGGCCGCGTGGAAGAGATGGCTGAAGGCCCTGGTCTTGTCGAAGAACGTGTCGCGGATCAGGCGCTCGGTCGGCGCGAAGCCGAAATCCGGAGTCAGAGCCACCTTGAGCGAAGCGAGATCGATCGCATCGGGACGGGCGAAATCCTCCGGCCGCCGCACGGTCTTGCCGTGGATCGTCGTCGCGAGCGGGTCGGAACCGGCATCGGAGACCATGGTCGAGAGCAGCAGGCAGAGATCCGGCACGTTGCGCGCCATCGGCCCGAGCACCGGCAGCGCAGACCAGCCGAGCTGGCGCTTTTCGCTCGGCACGAGGCCGGGGGTCGGCCGGAAGCCGACGATGCCGTTGAAGGCGGCCGGATTGCGCAGCGAACCGCCGGTATCGGAGCCGGTCGCCAGCGGCACCATGTTCGTCGCCAGCACGACGCCGGAACCGCCGGAGGAGCCGGCCGCGCTCTTCGAGGGGTCGAACGGGTTGCCGGTCGCGCCATAGACGGCGTTGCGGGTATTGGCGCCGGCGCCCCATTCCGGCGTGTTGGTCTTGCCCGCGATGATCGCGCCGGCCTTGCGGACCGAGGCGACGATGAGCTGGTCCTCCTTCGGCACGAAATCACGATAGAGCGCGCTGCCATAGGTAGTGCGCAGGCCGGCCGTGTTCTCGAGGTCCTTGATGCCGATCGGCAGGCCGTGCAGGGCACCCAGCGCCTCACCCCGCGCCGTCGCCTCGTCGGCCGCGCCCGCATCCTTGCGCGCCTTGTCGTCGTCGCGCGCGACCATCGCGTTCACCGCCGGGTCGATCGCATCCATGCGGCGGATGCAGCTGTCGAGCAGTTCGCGGGCGGAGAGCTTCTTGGCGCCGATGAGGGCACGCGCGGCAACGGCGCTGAGGTCGCAGGGTTCGGTCAAGGCAGGTGTCTCCGTTGCGCTCAGCCCCACGCAAGCGCTATGCCGCGCAGGGGCAATCCTCGCAGACTAGGCGAGGACGGCCGCATGTCCATGTCCCGGCGGCGCATGGCCGCCCCTTTCCGCGCGAGGGCTCATGAGCGATCCGGCCGCCCGGCCCTGGCGGGAAACGAAGGGCGGGATCGCGATCGATATCCGCCTGACGCCGCGCGGTGGGCGCGACAGCCTCGATGGCGTCGAGACGCTCGCGGACGGGCGCACCGTCCTGAAGGCACGCGTTCGCGCCGCCCCTACCGAAGGTGAGGCGAATGCCGCGCTCATCCGCCTGCTCGCCAGCGAGCTCGAATTGCCGCGCTCCCGGCTTTCAATCGTGGGCGGTGCCAGCGCAAGGCTGAAAACCGTGGCGATCGCTGGCGATCCCCGCAGCCTGCCGATGATCCTCGCCGCCTGCCTTGGGAAAATCACCTAGACGGAAACCGCAACCCCGCATTGCAGCAAAAGCTTGACGAAGGGCGCCGTTTCCTATTCCAGAAGGGCCATGGAAAAGCCTCCCGAGCCATTCCCGCAGCGCCTGACGGAAGGCTACCGTACCTTCCTCGACGATCGTTTCATCCGAGAGCAGAGCCGTTACGAAGAGCTCGGCGAGCACGGCCAGACGCCGCAGATCATGCTGATCGGCTGCTGCGACTCACGTGTTTCGCCCGAAGTCATCTTCGACGCGAAGCCCGGCGAGATGTTCGTCGCGCGCAACATCGCCAATCTCGTGCCGCCCTTCCAGCCGGACGACCAGCTCCACGGCACCTCGGCGGCGCTCGAATACGCCATCCAGGCGCTCAAGGTGCGGCATATCGTCGTGCTCGGCCATGGCCGCTGCGGCGGTATCCGCGCCTTCGCCGATGACAGCCAGCAGGCGCTTTCGCCCGGCGACTTCATCGGCAAGTGGATCACCTTGATCGGCCCGGCGGCGGAGCGTACCGGCGGGCGCGGCCGCAACGAGAACTTCGAGGACTACCTTCAGCGGCTCGAGCTGGCCTCGATCCAGCAGTCGCTCGCCAATCTGCGCACCTTCCCCTGCGTGCAGATTCTGGAGAGCAAGGGCCGCCTGCATCTGCATGGCGCCTATTTCGCCGTCGCGACCGGCGTGCTGATGATCCTCGACAACGCGACCGGCCAGTTCATCCCGGCCGTCGGCGAGATGCCCAAGCGCGTCCAGCAGATCCGCTGCTCCGAGGCGTGATTTTCGGGCGTCATCCCGTGCGCGCTGCGGCGCGTGCGGGATGACATCCCGCCTCACTCTCCATCCGCCAGGGGGTGGAGATCGCGCACCATGCTCTTCAGACGCTCGTCGAGGACATGGGTGTAGATCTGCGTCGTCGCGATGTCGGCATGGCCTAGAAGCTCCTGCACGACCCGGAGATCGGCGCCGTTCTGGAGCAGATGGCTGGCGAAGGCGTGGCGCAGCACATGCGGGCTCAACGCCGCCGCCGACAGCCCAGCCGCCCCGGCCAGCGACTTGAGGTCCCTGGCGAAGACCTGCCGGGTCAGGTGCCCGCTCTCGCCCTCCGACGGGAAGAGCCAGCGCCCGTCCGGCGCTCCCGCCTCTTTCAGCGCCTCCAGCCAGTCCCGCGCCGCCTGTCGCGCGGCCTCGTTCAGCGGCACCAGCCGCTCCTTGTCGCCCTTGCCGCGCACGATCAGGAAGCGTTCGCGCGTCGTCGCGGCCGACAAGGGCAAAGCGATCAGTTCGGAGACGCGCAGGCCCGTGGCATAGAGCATCTCGACGAGGCAGCGCATGCGCAGGGACTTCAGCCGCGCGGCCTTGGATATCCCCTCTTGTTCGCAGGCACCCCGCGCCGCCTCCAGCAGGCGGTCGACATCCGCGACGGTGACAACCTTGGGCAGGGGGCGCCCGAGTCTCGGCCCCGAGATCGCAGCCGAGGGATCGGTGCCCGCGAGCCCCTCCGTGTAGAGGAAGCGATGGAACTGGCGCACGGCCGAGAGCCGGCGCGCCGCCGAGGAGGCCTTGAGGCCCCGCGCCGCGAGGTCGGAAAGCCAGCCGCGGATATCGTCCGCCGTGGCATCACCCGGCGCCTTGCCGCCGAGGAATTCGAGGTAATCCGCGATATCGCGCTCATAGGCGTCGAGCGTATTGCGCGCCGCGCCGCGCTCGGCCGCCAGCATGTCGAGGAAGGCATTCAGACGCTGGCGCGCCAGCCGACTCATTTCGGTTGTAGCTTGGAAGGGGGAACGATCTCGATCATCTCGCGCTGGACCGGCTGGACGAAGGTGACGAGCGCGATCATGCCCCCGAAGATCAGCCCGGCGATGATCCCTATGAAAGCCAGGAAACGGAACAGCGTCGGCACGTCGGGCGGACTCTCGCAATCGCTTGAGGTGCGCGCGATCCGGGCACCGAGCTTGACTATCCCCGATCGCAACCCGTCCGCGCAAGGGCGGGCGGGCCACAGCCCCGTGCAAAGCGGCTGCGGACCCATGACAAGTGCATGACGCGGCTGCCGGCCGGTGCTACAGCCGTGCCGAGGACACATTACCATGAACGCCGCCGCTTCCGTCGCCATGCCCGATATGACCGATCTCCGCACCGCTCTCGGCCAGCGCGCGATCGTGCTCGTCGGCATGATGGGTTCCGGCAAGAGCTCGGTCGGTCGCCGGCTGGCTGGGCGCCTCGGCCTGCCCTTCGTCGATGCCGATACCGAGATCGAGACGGCCGCGCATATGACGATCCCCGAGATCTTCGCGCAGCGCGGCGAGGCGGAGTTCCGCGAGGGCGAGCGCCGCGTCATCAGCCGCGTGCTGACGACCCGCGCCCCGCTCGTGCTGGCAACCGGCGGCGGCGCCTTCATGAATGCCGAGACGCGCGAGCGCGTGAAGGAACTCGGCATCTCGGTCTGGCTCAAGGCCGAGCCCGACGTTCTGATGCGCCGCGTCCGCAAGCGCTCCAACCGCCCGCTGCTCCAGACCGCCGATCCCGAGGCGACGCTGCGCCGGATGCTGGCCGAGCGCGAGCCGGTCTATGCGCTGGCCGATATCACCATCCTGTCGAGCGACGAGCCTCACGAAGTCGTGGTCGGCGAAACCATCGCCGCATTGGACGACTATCTGAGGCTGGCAGCCGGAGCGACAGCATCATGAACGCCACCATCTCCGACAAGACCGGCGCCCGCATCGTCGTCCCCGTGGCGCTCGAAGGCCGCGGCTACGACATCCATATCGGCCGCCACCAGCTCTGCGAGGCCGCCGCCCTGATCGCCGCCTTCGCGCCCGGCGCCAAGGCCGCGCTCGTCACCGACGACAGCGTGGCCGCGCTGCATGGCGCAGCCTTCGAGACCTGCCTGCAGCAGGAAGGCATCACGGCGACCCGCATCACTATCCCGCCGGGCGAGGCCTCCAAGTCCTATGCCCAGTTCGCCGCGCTCTGCGACGCACTGCTCGCGGCGAAGATCGAACGCAACGACCTCGTCATCGCCTTCGGCGGCGGCGTCGTCGGCGACCTCACCGGCTTCGCGGCGGCCGTGCTCCGGCGCGGCGTGCGCTTCGTGCAGGTGCCGACCACCCTGCTCGCCCAGGTCGATTCCTCGGTCGGCGGCAAGACCGGCATCAACGCGCCGCATGGCAAGAACCTGATCGGCGCCTTCCACCAGCCGGCGCTGGTCATTGCCGACACCGCGCTGCTCGACACGCTGAGCGAGCGCGAATTCAAGGCCGGCTATGCCGAGGTCGTGAAATACGGGCTGATCGACGATCCCGCCTTCTTCGACTGGTGCGAGGCGAACTGGAACCGCGTCATCGCCGGCGGCCCCGAGCGTGACCATGCCGTCGCCGTCTCCTGCCGGGCCAAGGCCGCGATCGTCGCCCGCGACGAGCGTGAGGAGGGCGACCGTGCCCTGCTCAATCTCGGCCACACCTTCGCCCATGCGCTGGAGCGCCTGACGAACTACGACTCCGCCCGCCTCGTTCATGGCGAGGCCGTCGCGATCGGCCTGGCGCTGGCTTTCCGCTTCTCGCAGCGTCTCGATCTCTGCTCGGGACAGGATGCGGGCCGCGTGTCCCGCCATCTCGACCATGTCGGCCTGCCCAGCCGCCTGCAGCAGGTGCCGGGCGGGGCCGGCAGCGCCGAGGAGATCGTCAACGCGATGGCGCAGGATAAGAAGGTCAAGCGCGGCGTGCTCACCTTTATTCTCGCCCGCGGCATCGGCAAGAGCTTCATCGCGCCGGGCGTCGCGGCCGAGGAAGTTCGGGCTTTCATCGAGGCCGAGCTCGTAGCCTGAGCGGGATCAGGCGAGGCCGATCTTTGCCAGGAAATCCGTCGCGCGGTAGCCGGGGTCCACGCCTTTCACGAGCATCGTGACGCCGCGCGAGTTCTCCGTCCGCAGCGGCAGGATCGCGCGATAGGCCGGCGAGTCGTACCAGGCGCGCGCCCGCTCGATATCGGGAAAGGCGATGACGACAAGGTCGCCCGGCCACGGCCCCTCGACGATCTCCGGCGTCATGCCATGGATCAGGAAGCGGCCATCAAAGGGCTCGAGCGTCGCGTCGATGCGCGCGATGTAGTCGATGATCTCGGCGCCGAGACGGACGTCCTGCAGATGGGCGATGGCATAGGCGGTCATGATTCTCTCCTGCGAAGGGCGGCCGGAAGGCCGTCCGTTGCGAAGGACCATGACGTGTGCGGCGAATGAGTTCGATTACCATCGGGGTAATCAGACGATGATCACGGGCTGAAGACCAGCACGAGGAAGACGAAGAACACCGCCAGGTGCACCGCCCCCTCCAGCATGGTGGTGCGCGTGCCGGTGAAGGTCAGGGTCGAAAGCAGCAGCGTCATCGCCGCGATCACCATATTGGTCGCCGACAGGCCGAGCACGACCGGCTGCCCGGTGAAGACACCGATCAGCAGCACGGCCGGCACGGTCATGCCCAGCGTCGAGGCCGCCGCGCCCAGGCAGAGATTGACCGCGCGCTGGAGCTGGTTCGAGGTGATCGCCCTGAGCGCCGCGATGCATTCCGGCGTGAAGACCACCATCGCGATCAGGATGCCGCCGAGCGCGGCCGGCGCACCGAGCTTGGCGATGCCGAAATCCAGAACGGCCGCGAGGCCCTTCGACAGGATGACGATTGGCAGGATATTGGCGAGCAGCAGCCCCACATGCGGCAGCACCTCCCGCACCGACGATGGCGAAACCGGCTCGCCATCCGCGTCCACGGCGACAACCGGCTTGCCGTCCTCGTCCGGCTCGCGGAAGAACATGCTGTGCCGGCCGGTCTGCAGCGCGAGGAAGGCGCCGTAGAGCGCGACCGTGAAGATCGAGAAGGCGACCGCCTGGAAAGGGGTCAGCGTGCCGTCCGGCGTCGATGTCGTGAAATTCGGCAGGAAGAGCGGGATCACCGTCAGCGGGATGATCACGGCCAGATAGGATGACGCCCCCTTGAGGTTGTAGCGCTGCTGGAAGTGCCTCAAGCCGCCGATCAGCAGGCCGATGCCGACGACGCCGTTCAGCACGATCATCAGCACGGCGAACATCGTGTCGCGGCCGAGCGTCGGCGCGCCCTTGGCGCCGAGCATGACGGCGCCGACCAGCGCCACCTCGATGATGACGATCGAGAGCGTCAGGATCAGCGTGCCATAGGGCTCGCCCAGCCTCTCGGCCAGGTCCTCCGCCTCATGCACCACGCCGAAGGACGACCAGATGATGACGCCGAGCAGCCAGAGGAAGACGAACAGCGACGGCAGGGGCGCGCCGAGCTGGCCGAGCAAGGTGTCGCCGAACAGAAGGAAGGCGGCAACCGAACCCCAGGCGCAGGCAAGGCGGAGAAACATCATCGGCAGGATCACTCGGAGATCGGGGGCGGGGAAAGTTACCGCCCAATAAGCGGGAAAGGCGACAGCGGCGCAACGCCTGATCGTGCCTCCGATCCCCAAACCGCCCGAAAACGTCGCTCCTCAGCCCGGAAGGATCTTCTGCGCGAGCGGGCTCGGCGTGTCCTCGGCCGCCGGCTTGTCGCTGACGAGATACTGCGCCCGCGCCAGCGCGGCGAAGCGGCCGCCCTTGGCGACGAGCTCGTCGAAGGTGCCCATTTCCTCGACCTGCCCCTGCTCGAAGACCAGGATGCGGTCGGCATTGCGGATCGTCGCGAGCCGGTGCGCAATGACGAAGGTCGTGCGGCCCTTCATCACTTCTTCCAGCGCCTTCTGCAGCTTGACCTCGGTCGCGGCGTCGAGCGCGGAGGTCGCCTCGTCGAGGATCAGCACCGGCGGGTTCTTGAGCAGCGCCCGCGCGATCGAGAAGCGCTGGCGTTCGCCGCCGGAGAGCGTGCGGCCGCGCTCGCCGACCAGCGTGTCGAGCCCGTCAGCCTGGCGCGCCATCACCTCGGCGGCCTGGGCGCGTTCCAGCGCTTGCATCATCTCGGCATCGGTCGCATCCGGCTTGCCGACGAGCAGATTCTCGCGGATCGAGCGGGCGAACAGCATCGGCTCCTGGAAGACGACGCCGATATTGCGTCGGAGCGAGAGCAGCGAGATCTCGCGGATATCCATGCCATCGACGGTGATCCGCCCCGATTGCGGATCGAAGGCACGGTGCAGCAGGCCGAGCGTCGTCGACTTGCCCGATCCGGTCGAGCCGACGACGGCGATGGTCTCGCCGGGCTTCACGGTGAAGGAGACGTCGCGCACGGCGGCGCGCTTGCCGTCATAGGAGAAGGAGACGTCCTCGAAAGCGACCGCGCCTTCGAGCCGGCCGGGATCCTTGGCGTTGGGCAGATCGCGCACGCTCGGCAGCGTGTCGAGCACCTCGAAGAACTCGCGCATCTTCGGCGCCTGCATGAAGATGAAGTTCACGAAGCCGACGATCTGCTCGAGGCGCCCGACCAGCATGGTGGCGAAGCCCATGAAGGTCACGATCTCGCCGACTGTCGTCTGGCCATGCATCAGCAGCCAGGTGCCGACGATGAAGATCAGCAGCACCGTCAGCGTCGCCGAGGCGCGCGTCGCGACATTGGCGACCGCCCACCAGGACAGCACCGGCAATTGCGCCGCCAGCACGTTGGCGATGGTCGTGCGCAGGCCGCGCACCTCGGCCTCGATGCGGGTGAAGCTCTGGATCACCGGCACGTTGCCGAGCGCATCCGAGGCCCGTTCGGCGAGATTCGAGTGATAGGTCTCGACATTGCTCTGCAGACGGTCGGTCTTGCGCAGCACATAGGCGGTCAGCGAGCCGAACAGCACCACGAGCGCGACCAGCAGCAGCCCGAGCTGCCAGTTCTTCCAGATCGTGAAGGGCAGAAGCACGAACAGCGCGACCGCTGAGGCGCAATGCTCGCGGAAGAAGGACAGCCACAGCCCCCACATCGCATTGGTGCCGTCGAGCATGATCTTGAGCACGCGGCCGGAATGGGTCTGGCCGTGATAGGCGAGCGGCAGCGACAGCGCGTGCTCGAAATAGCGGGCCATCACCATCAGGCGCGCACGATGGGCGAGTCGGTCGGCATGCAGCGCGACGAAGACGCCCAGCGCGATATTGGTCAGGCCGAAGCCGACCCAGGCGACGATCAGCAGGTTGATGCTGGCCCAGGTCAGCGCGCCGCCCGAGGCCTGGATCGTGGTCAACCGATCGATCAGCGCGCCGAACAGCATCGGCTCGGCGAAGGCGACGGCCGCCAGAACGATATTGGCCAGCGCCAGAATGACGCCCAGCCGCCTTTCCGGGCCGAGTTCACCGAGGACGCGGGCATAGAGCGAGAACAGAGACATCGCGTGGAGCTTAGACCATCGGACGGAAAGAGGGGCACCACTTTTCGGACAAATCCGATGGCCGGGCAAGGAGCCCCATGCTTGTCATTCCGGGGCGCGCCAAAGGCGCGAACCCGGAACCCACGGCTGGGTGAGACATGTAATGCTTGGGTTACGGAGGGCTCGCCCGGTCGTGGGTTCCGGGCTCTTCGCTACGCGAAGCCCCGGAATGACAATGGTGGTGCCGGCCACGAACGATCCATCGTTCGTCCACGCAGCCTAGGAGCGGAGCGCCTCCGCCAAAGCCTCCGGCGTCACCTCGGCCATCGCCATCTGCAATTTGTAGGCGCGGGTCTTTTCGCCCGGCTTCATCACCAGGATGACCGTCTCATTACCCGGACAGGCGGGATCGACGCAGATGATCTCGTTGACGGCGATCGCCGCCGTCTCGGGCAGACCGAGCAGCTCCCGCGCTTGCCCCTTCAGTCGTTCGGCAAGAGCCTTGGCTTCGGCCTTCGCATCGCCGCCCTTGCGGGTATCGGGTTTGCCGAAGAGGCCGAAGCGCATGGTGCTCAACCCGGCAGGATGAGCACGCCGGCCGCGCCATCCTCGGCGCCAAAGGCGAGTCGCTTGCCGGCCTTGTCCCAGGCGAATGCGCTGATGCCGCTGCCCCGCAGAGCCGGCCGCACCAGCAATTCGGAACCATCGGTCAGCCGGACCATCAGGATGCAGCCATCGTCATAGCCGATCGCCAGCACCAGCGCGCCCGGATGGAAGGCGACCCGGGTGACGCGGGCATGGCGCACGCCGCATTCGCGCGGCGCCTTGCCCTGCGGCCCATCGCCCTGGAACGGCCAGACGATCGCGCCATCGGCCCCGCTGGACGCAAGCCAGAGCCCGTCATGCGACCAGGACAGCGAGCGGGGCTTGGCCGGATAGCCGGTCATCCGCATATGGCCGGGCTTGTCGCCGAGCTTCCAGCCATGCAACGCGTTCTCCTGCATCGAGGAGACGACGAAGCGCCCGTCCGGCGACCACGCCACGTCGAGATGCGAGCCCTTCCATTCGAGGAACTCCGGCTTCGCCTCAGTATTGGGATACCAGAGCGAGACGCCATTCATCTGGGCGATGGCGAGGCGATAGCCCTTCGGCGCGAAGACGAGGCCCTGCGGCGTGCTCGCCGCCTCCAGCGTGCGGACGCGGCCCTTCTCGTCGCGGGCCTGCACGGTCTTGCCCGTATTCCAGGCGAGGTTGCCCGAAGACGACAGCGTGATCGCATCGATCCAGCGACGCTTCTGGTCCTTGGCCAGCTCCTCTGGCTCACCTTCGAAGCGGGTCGCGACGACGCGTCCGTCATCGCCGCCGGTGATCAGGCGTTCGCCATCGCCGGTCGCGCAGAGGATGCCGCCGGCATGGGCCTCGACACTGTCGACGAGGGCGCCGTCGCGCCAGCGCAGCACACGCCCATCGGCGAGCGCGAGCACAAGCCCCTGCTTCAGCCAGTGGGTCGCTACGACATGCGTCTCGGCGGCGATCGGGGTGACATGCTCGCGCAGCGAGACGGGTGGGGTCATCGTCGTCATGGCCGGGGTCTAACGCAGCTCGCGTTCCGTGAAAACCACGATGTCATCCTGGGCGACCGAAGGGAGACCCGGGATCCATGCCGGAACCCGTCCGATGAAGGCTCCGGCATAGATCCCGGATCGGCGCCGCTGACGCGGCTTGTCCGGGATGACCGCGTTTGGAGGATAAAATCCTCAGGCCGCGCAGGCTTCAAACCCCTTGCGCAATTCGTTCTCGTTGAGATCGCGCCCGATGAAGACGAGGCGGCTCTCGCGCGTCTCGCCATCCTTCCAGTCGCGCTGCAGATCGCCGTCGAGGATCATATGCACGCCCTGGAAGACGAAGCGGCGCGGCTCGCCCTTGAAGGCCAGGATGCCCTTGGAACGCAGGATGTTCGGGCCCTGAATCTGGGTGAGGTCGTTGATCCACGGCATGAACTTCTCGGGATCGACATCGCCCGGCACGGTCAGCGAGATCGAGCGCACATCCTCGGCATGGTGATGATGATGCCCGGCCTCGAGGAAATCCGGCTCGATATCGAGGATGCGATCGAGATCGAAGGCGTTGCGGTCGAGCAGCGCGGCAATGTCGACATTGGCGCGCTCGGCCTTGTGCAGCTTGGCATAGGGGTTGATGGCGCGGATCGCGGCCTCGACATCGGCCAGTTCCTCGGCGTTGACCAGGTCGGTCTTGTTGAGGACGATGACGTCGGCGAAGGCGATCTGGTTCTTCGCCTCCGGCGCGTCCTTCAATCGATCCTTCAGCCACTTGGCGTCGGTCACGGTCACGACTGCGTCGAGGCGGGTGGCGTCACCGACATCCTGGTCGACGAAGAAGGTCTGGGCGACCGGCGCGGGATCGGCGAGACCGGTGGTCTCGACGATGATCGCGTCGAACTTGCCCTTGCGCTTCATCAGGCCGTCGAGAATGCGGATCAGATCGCCGCGCACGGTGCAGCAGATGCAGCCGTTGTTCATCTCGAAGATTTCCTCGTCGGCCCCGACGATGAGGTCGCCATCGATTCCGGCCTCGCCGAACTCGTTGACGATCACGGCGAATTTCTTGCCGTGGTCCTCGGTCAGGATGCGGTTGAGGAGCGTGGTCTTGCCGGCGCCCAGATAGCCGGTGAGCACCGTGACGGGGATTTTCTCGGACATGGCTTGACCTGAATGACTGCGACGCGAGGAGGACACCGCCCGGGTCAGGCCGGGCCGGCGGCGAGCGCCTTTTCGATCTCGCTTATATTGTGCTTCATCATCCGGATGTAAGTCCCCGCCGGTCCGTTCTCGGCCGAGAGCGCATCCGAATAGAGCCGGCCGCCGACCTTGGCCCCGCTCTCGCGGGCGATCTGCTCGACGAGGCGCGGATTGGTGACGTTCTCGAGGAAGACGGCCGGGATCTTCTGCGCCTTCACCTGCCGGATGATGCGGGCGACGTCCCTGGCGGAAGCCTCGGCTTCGGTCGAGACGCCCTGCGGCGCCACGAATGCGATGCCGTAGGCCTTCACGAAATAGCTGAAGGCGTCATGGGTGGCGATCGCCTTGCGCCGCTGCGCCGGAATGCGTGCGACCGCCGCCTTCACCTCGCCTTCGAGCTTGTCGAGCTCGGCGAGATAGGCCGTGGCATTGGCCTCGTAGCTCGCCTTGCCCGCCGGATCGGCCGCGCTCAGCGCATCCCTGATATTCGCGACATAGATCTTCGCATTGGCGACGCTCTGCCAAGCGTGGGGGTCGTCATGGCCATGAGCATGTGCATGGCCACCCTTGGCCTTGTCGTCATGATCGTCGTCAGCTTCGAGCGGGGTAATGCCCTTCGTCGCCGTGGCCATCGTGGCCTTGGTGCCCGAGGATTTCACCAAGCGCGGCAGCCAGCCCTCGAAATGCAGGCCGTTGACGAGGACGAGCCTGGCGGCGGCCATCGCCTTCGCATCGGCCGGCGTCGGAGAATAGACATGCGCGTCGCCGTCAGGGCCGACCAGCGTGGTCACGCTGACGCGGTCGCCGCCGACCTGCCGGGCGAAATCGCCGAGGATCGAGAAGCTCGCCACCACCGGCAGCTTCTCCTGCGCGAAAGCACCGAACGGCGCGGTGACTGCGGCAAGCCCGAAAGCAAGGCCGGCAACGAGGGCGCGACGGGTGGGCATGGGTGACTCCAAAAAATGTAACGATATAACATTTCTATCTCTGGAGGTGGGCGCGAGGCAAGAGGCGTCGCGCAAGCCCATCCTGCGAGCCGAACAGGAGCGAGCCGATATAGATCGCTCCCGCGGCGAGGATGATCGACGGCCCCGCCGGCAGGCTCGACCCGGCCGCATAGGATGTCACGAGCCCGGCATAGCCGGAAACCATGCCGAAACCGGCTGCGAGCAGCAGCAGGCGCGTGATGTCGGCCGTCCAGAAGCGCGCGGCCGCTGCCGGCAGCATCATCATGCCGACGGCGAGCAAAGTTCCGAGCGCATGGAAGCCAGCGACGAGATTGAGCACGACGAGCGCGAGGAATGTCAGGTGAACGAAGCCGCCGGAGCGGCTGACCGAGCGCAGGAAGCCGGGATCGACGCATTCCAGCACCAGCGGCCGATAGAGCGCCGCCAGCGACAGCAGCGACACGGTCGCAACGCCCGCGAGCAGGATCAGCACCTGATCGTCGAGCGCCAGCACATTGCCGAACAGCACATGCAGCAGGTCGATCGCCGAGCCCCTGAGCGAGACGATGGTGACGCCGAGCGCCAGCGAGATCAGGTAGAAGGCCGCAAGCGAAGCGTCCTCCTTGAGTACCGTCGCGCGCGCCACGGCGCCGGCCGCGAGCGCCACCGCGAAGCCGGCGGCAAGCCCGCCGATCGTCATCGCCGGCAGGGAGAAGCCCGCGACGAGATAGCCCAGCGCCGCACCGGGCAGGATCGCATGCGCCATGGCGTCACCGGTCAGGCTCATCCGCCTGAGCATCAGGAACACGCCGATCGGCGCACCTGAGACAGACAACGCCACCACGCCGACGAGGGCGCGGCGCATGAAATCGAATTCGGCGAAGGGGCCGATGAAGAGGTCGTAGAGCATCGGCTTGGCTTGGCTGGACGGATCAGGCGGCGTCGCGCTGGCAGGGAACGGCGTGGCTGTCGAAGGCTTCGACCATGCGCCGCGCCTTCAGCAGGTTCTCCGGCGTCAGCACGGTCGCGGTTTCGCCCCAGGCCACAGCCTCGCGCGCCAGCAGGAGCGTCTGCGGAAAAGCCTGCCTGACCGTCTCGATATCGTGCAGCACGGCGACGACGGTACGGCTCTCGCCATGCCAACGCCGGACCAGTTCGAGCAGATCGGCGGTGGTGCGCGCATCGATCGCGGTGAAGGGCTCGTCGAGCAGGATCACGTCGGCATCCTGCAGCAGGAGCCGCGCGAACAGGGCCCGCTGCATCTGCCCGCCGGACAACGTGCCGATCGGCCGGCGCTCGAAACCGGTCAGGCCGACGGCTGCAATGGCATGCTCGATCTTGTGGGCCGCACTCGCACCGATCCGACCGAAGATGCCGGCGCGATTCCACAGGCCCATGGCGACGAGATCGTAGACATGGATCGGGAAGGAGCGGTCGAGATCAGCCGATTGCGGGAGATAGGCGAGCTGCTTGCCCTTGGCGAGCGCAACACCTCCCGACAGAGGCGCCAGCGCCCCGGCGATGCCCTTGAGCAGGGTCGACTTGCCGGCGCCATTCGGCCCGACGATGGCGGTCAGGCTCCCGGCCTCGATCTCGCCGGAGAGGTGATGCACCGCCGGGTGGCGGTCATAACCCAACGTCAGGTCGGTCAGGCGAATGGCGGACATCAACGCAAACTCACAGGATCACGGCCAGCGTCGCCAGCCAGAGCAGGGCGACGACGGCAGCGGCCAATCCCACGCGCGTTCCCGCCGACAGACGCAAGAGCGACCACCCCGGAGCTTCCGAGGCGGCGCGATGCGAATGGTGGGCGTGCGCGTGAGCCATGAGAAACGATATAATGTTACGCTCGCGCCGGAGCAAGCGCGATTCCGTGTGTGTCCCAACGTTTGGGACGGAAGGCATGCTCCGTACCGTTGTCATTCCGGGGCGCGCCGTAGGCGCGAGCCCGGAACCCACGACGGGGTGAGACATCCAAGGCGCGGTGCGAGCGGCTCACCCGGTCGTGGGTTCGGGGTTCTTCGCTCACGCGAAGCCCCGGAATGACAAGGGCAGCGCCCATCGGAAATGCCCAACACCTGTTCCCGCTCAGAACGGCAGATACTGATAGAGCCAAGTCTCGGTCAGCACGGTATCGCCGGCCTTGAGATAGCAGCGCATCTCGACCGGCTCGCTGCCGCCGACGGTGAGGTCGAACTGGGCGCGCCAATGACCGGGCACATCGTCCGACATGGCCTCCGCGAAGATATAGGAGAAGCTGCCGCGCGAGGTCGAAAGCACCACCTCGGGCTTCACGCCGAAGGGGACAGCCTCCAGCGCCGGTCCCAGAAACTCGACCATGAACTTGCGCACGCCGCGCGGCCGCGCGGTCCCGGGCTGGCCGCCATTGCCCAGCCGCGTGGCCACGACCCGGCCGAGCTGCGTCGGGAAAGGCTCGTCGGCGAGCCAATGCAGCATGTAGCGGAAATTATAGGCGTTGCCGGCCTTGGCCGGCGCCTCCGGAACCCACATCGCGACGATGTTGTCGTGGATCTCGTCATCGGTCGGAATCTCGATGAGCTGCACCGAGCCCCTGCCCCATTGCCCGTCGGTTTCGACCCAGAGACTGGGGCGCCGCTCGTAATGCACGCCGTCGAGATAGTGCCCGGTCTCGCGGTCACGCTGCATCAGGCCGAAGCCGCGCGGATCGCTGTCGACGAAGGCCGAGGCCATCGTGTGCGAGGGATTGTTGAGGGGACGCCAGGCGCGCTCGCCCGGCCCCGTCCAGAGCGCGAGCCCATCGGAATCATGGACTTCGGGGCGCCAGTCGATCGCGGTCTGCTTCGCCGTCTCGGAATACCAGAACATCGAGGTCAGCGGCGCGATGCCGAGCCGCGTCACATCCTTGCGCAGATGCAGCGCGGTCTCGATCTCCATGGTCACGCCCTTGCCGCGATGCATGCGGAAGCGATAGGCACCGGCCAGGCTCGGCCCGGAGAGCAGCGCATAGATGACGACATGCTCGGCGCCCGCCTGTGGCGTCTCCAGCCAGATATGGGTGAAGTCGGGAAACTCCTCCAGCTTGCCGGAGACCGCCGGGTCGATCGCGACGCCGCGCGCCGACAGGCCGTACTGATACAGCTCGCCGATGGCCCGGAAATAGGAGGCACCGAGGAAGGCGACCCAGTCGTTCGTCTTCCAGTCGAGTGCCTCGCCGTTGCGGCCGGGATGGCCGCTGCGGCTTTCCTGCAGGCGGAGGCCGGCGAAGCCAGCCCCGGTCGGCAGGTCGCGGGCCGGGGAGTTGGCCGGCATCTCGAAATAACTGGCGTCGTAGACGATCTCGCGCGCCTTGCCGCCCTCGACGACATGCATCCTGACCGGCTTCTGGAAGAAGCGGCCGAGATGGAAGAAGGTCACCGGCCAAGGCGAGGGTCCGTCCGCCCAAAGCGCCGCTTCCGGCTTGAACCGGATCTTGCCATGGGCGTCGTAGTCGATCCGCTGCATCGCCTCGGGCCGCGGACTCGGCGGCGCCTGATAAGGCTTCGCCGCCATCTCCTTCGCCCGCGCCTTCAACGCCTCGAAGGTGAAATCACTGGCATCGCCGAGCTTCAGCCCCTGCTGCGCCAGCGCATCCGGCGCGAAGCCGAGCGCGGCGAGCGTCGCCGTCGCGCCCGCACCTGCGAGAAGAGTTCGTCGGTCGAGGCGAGGCCCCTGGCTGCTACCCTGCTCGGCACGGTCGTGCATGTCGTTCCTGATCGCTCGTTGCTCGGAGGCGCGGCCGGCCCTGCTCATCGACAGGGACCGCCGCGCGAAACCGGAGATAGGCAGCCAATCATGGCGAAACCAGTCCGCTCCTTCGGCTAAAGGCGAAGGACCGCCTTTCGTCGAATGCTTTCCCTTTCGGATTCGACATGCTCTAAAAACCCGATCAACCGGCCGGATGAGCCGGAGCGACCCTAAGGGAGACGTCATGAAAGTACTGTTCCGCAACCGCCGCCTTGCCGGTCTTGCCGCCGCAGCCCTGATCGCCGCCGCCCCCGCCACCGCCCGGGCGCAGGAATTCATCAACGTCCTCACCGGCGGCACTTCGGGCGTCTACTATCCGCTCGGCGTCGCGCTCTCGAAGATCTATGGCGAGAAGATCCAGAATGTCCGCCCGACCGTACAGGCCACCAAGGCCTCGGTCGAGAACCTCCAGCTGCTGCAGCAGGGCAAGGGCGAGATCGCCTTCACGCTCGGCGATTCGCTCGATGCCGCCTGGAAGGGCGATGAGGAAGCCGGCTTCAAGGCGCCGCTGAAGAAGCTGCGCGGCATCACCGCGATCTATCCGAACTACATCCAGATCGTCGCCTCGAAGGATAGCGGCATCAAGACGCTGGCCGATCTCAAGGGCAAGCGCCTCTCAGTCGGCGCCCCGAAATCCGGCACCGAGCTCAATGCCCGCGCCATCCTCACCGCCGCCGGACTGTCCTACAAGGACCTCGGCAAGATCGAGTACCTGCCCTTCGCCGAGTCGGTCGAGCTGATGAAGAACCGCCAGCTCGACGCCACCCTGCAATCGGCCGGGCTCGGCGTCGCCTCTCTGCGCGACCTCGCGACCTCCGTCGAGATCACCGTCGTCGAGGTGCCCGCCGCCGTCGTCGACAAGGCCGGCCCGCCCTTCGTCAAGGTCTCGATCCCCGCCAACACCTATACCGGACAGACGGCCGCCGTGCCGGCCGCCGCGGTGGTCAACTACCTCGCGACCCATGAGGGCATGAAGGAGGAGACCGTCTACCAGATGACCAAGGCGGTCTATGACAACCTGGGCGAGCTCGGCGCCGCCCATGCCGCCGCCCGCTCGATCAAGCTGGAGAACGCGCTGGAAGGCATGCCCCTGCCGCTGCATCCGGGCGCAGCGCGCTACTTCAAGGAAAAGGGCCTGAAGGTCGGTTCCTGAACCGTCTCTTCCCTCCGCCATGACGGGCGAGGCCGGCCTGACCGGCCTCGCCCTTTTCCATACCGGCACGGCCGGCATGAGCCCAGGGGCACAGCAGCATGAGCCGCGACGAAACCAGACCGCTTGCAGAACAGGGCCTCGCGGGCGCGTCCGCGCCGGCGTCCGCGCCCTATGATCCCGAGCACGGCCTGCCGGCCACGTTCGGAACCGGCTGGAAGGGCCGCCTGCTGTTCTGGCTGGCCGTCGCCTTCTCGGCCTTCCAGGTCGTCACTGCCTTCGGCATCCCTCTCGATTTCCGGCTGATCGGCTCCGTCGCCTGGTTGACGCCGATCACGCTGATCCGCGTCGCGTTCGCGTTCTGGTTCGCCTGGATCGTGCTCGGGCTGGTGCGCGGGCGCACGATGCTCGAAGCCGCCATCGCATTCCTCGCGCTTCTCGGCGCGTTCGAGCTCGTCTCGCTCTATACCGGCACGCTGCCGAACCAGGTGCTGCGGACGCTCCATGTCGGTTTCCTGGCGCTGATCGCCTGCGGGCTCCTGGCCAATGCCGACGAGACGGCGCCGCCGGCCCGCGCCTTCTGGTGGGCGGTCGGCATCGTCGGCTTCGGCGTCGGGCTCTATCACTGGTGGAACTACATGGAGCTGGTGAACCGTGCCGGCGAGCTCACCGATGCCGACATGGTCGTCGGCATCGCCGCGCTCGCCGTCCTGTTCCTGCTGGTCTGGCGGGCGATGGGCATCGCCCTGCCGCTCGTCGCCGGCACGTTCCTGGCCTATTGCCTGTTCGGCCGCTATCTGCCGGCGCCGTTCGACCATCGTGGCTACAGCCTGGAGCAGGTGATCGAGCAGATGTCCTTCGGCACCGAAGGCCTCTACGCCACGCCGACGGCGGTCTCGGCCACCTTCATCTTCCTGTTCATCCTGTTCGGCGCCTTCATGGAGCGCGCCGGCGTCATCGACTTCTTCAACGACATCTCGATGGCGGTGTTCGGCGGCAAGCAGGGTGGGCCCGGCAAGGTCTGCGTCGCTTCGTCGGCGCTGATGGGCACCGTCTCGGGCTCCGGCGTCGCCAATGTCGTGGCCTCCGGCCAGTTCACCATTCCCCTGATGAAGCGCTCGGGCTTCAACGGCGCCTTCGCCGGCGGCGTTGAGGCGACCTCCTCCATGGGTGGCCAGATCATGCCCCCGGTCATGGGCGCCGTCGCCTTCATCATGGCCGAGACCATCGACGTCCCCTATTCCAAGATCGTCGAGGCCGCGATCATCCCGGCTCTCCTCTATTTCGCCGCCTGCTACTGGGCCGTGCATCTGGAGGCCGGCAAGCTCGGCCTCACCGGCCTGCCGAAATCGGAACTGCCGAGCGCGCGCGCCGAGTTGCGCAAGAACTGGTACCTGATCGCGCCGCTCCTGGTGCTGGTCTATCTCCTGTTCGCGGGCTTCACGCCGCTCTTCGCCGGCGCGATCGGCCTTGCTCTCACCGTCGCGCTCATCCTGGCGCTGGCGATCTCCGCCGGACTCGCGACACCAGCTCTGCGGATCGTCTTCTGGGTCGGCTTCGCGCTGATCTCGGCGGCGTCGATGTCGATCAGCGTCGCGACCGTGCTCGGCGTCGTCCTGCTCCTCGTCATCTGGAACGTGCTGCGCGGCCGCTCCGGGCGCGAGGTGCTGAACGCCTGCATCGAGGCCTTGGCCGACGGCGCCCGCCAGGCGCTGCCGGTCGGTCTCGCCTGCGCGCTGGTCGGTATCGTCATCGGCACGATGACGCTGACCGGCATCGGCACGATCTTCGGCTCCTGGCTGATCGGCATCGGCAAGGAGAGCATGTTCCTGGCGCTCGTCCTGACGATGATCTTCAGCCTGATCCTCGGCATGGGCATCCCGACGATCCCGAACTACATCATCACCTCCTCGCTCGCCGCACCCATCCTGCTGCAGCTCGACGTGCCGCTGATCGTCAGCCACATGTTCGTCTTCTATTTCGGCATCATGGCGGACCTGACGCCGCCGGTGGCGCTGGCGGCCTTCGCGGCGGCGCCGATGGCCAAGGTCTCAGGCATGAAGATCGGCGTCCAGGCGGTGAAGATCGCGCTGCCCGGCTTCGTCGTGCCCTATATGGCGGTCTACGATCCCACGCTGATGCTGCAACCGGTCGCGGGCCTGACGGGCTCCAGCTACTGGCTCGCCGTCGTCTATATCGTCGTCAAGGCAACGCTCGCCATGCTGCTCTGGGGCATGGCCTTCGTCGGCCAGTTCCTGCGTCCCTTGTCGATGTGGGAGCGGATTCTGGCGGCGGTCGGCGCCGGCTTCCTCGTCGCGGCGGTGCCGCTGACCGACGAGATCGGCTTCGCCATCGCAGCGGTGATGATCGGCCAGCATTTCTGGCGTATTCGCGCCGCGAAGATCGCCGCATGAGTCTCTGCCTCGCGGCCAGCGCGCTCGTGGTGGCGCTCGGCCAAGGCGAGATCACGCTGGGCTGGCGCCATTCGGTGCAGAAGACGCTGTGGGAAGAGGTCTGGCGGGAGACACCCGCCGGGCTGGAAATCGTCGAGGCGCGTATCGAGGGTTCGGGCGCCGGCATGGACCCGCCCGACGGCGCGAGGCTGATCGGCGGCTTCTGGCGCTGGCATCCGGCCTTGCCGCCGCTCAAGGAAGTGGTGATGCGGCGCTCGGGCGCGACCGCCGACTGGCGCATCTGCACGGCATCAGGCTGCCGCCCGATGGGCGACTATCTCCCGGCGGATGCCGACCCGGTCACGTTGAAGATCTGCAATTGATGGAGAAGGCCGACGGCCTCAATCGACCTCGGTGAGATGCTCGATCTTGAGCATGCGGCGCATCAGGTTGATGAGGCCGTAGCCGGCGAAGACGGAGAAGATCGCCATCATGATGTATTCGAAGATGGTGCCGAGCTCGAACAGGCCGGCCAGGGCCCAGCCGGCCGCCAGCGCCACGCCGAAGAGCTCGACGGCAATCAGGATCCCGAACGAGGTGACCATGATCAGGTTGCGCCAGTTGGTGTGCCGTCCGGCCATGCTGTCCTTCCTTCGCGCGTGGGCCACGTTGCGCGGCCATGCGCCCCACGCACCTAGCGGAGCTTGCCGCCTCATGCAACAAATTCGCGCCCTTCGTGCAGATGGGCACGATCTCCGCGCTTGAAAAGTCCCGATGCTGGATACGCCTGTCTTCGCTTCCGCCGCCGTGGCGGCCCCCCATCGCCTCGCCTCCGAGGCGGGCCGGGCCATTCTGGCCGAAGGCGGCAATGCGATCGAGGCCATGGTCGCGATGGCCGCGACGGTCGCGGTGCTCTATCCCCACCTGAACGGCATCGGCGGCGACGGTTTCTGGCTGGTGCACGAACCCGGCGGCCGCCTGCACGGCATCGAGGCCTGCGGCCCGGCAGGCGCTCTCGCGACGATCGAGCGCTATCGCGGCAAGGGCTATGACATCCTGCCCGCACACGGGCCGGAAGCGGCGCTCACCGTCGCGGGGGTCGTCGCGGGCTGGCAGCTCGCCCTTGAGCTGTCGCGCGCCCTTGGCGGCCGCATGCCGCGGCGCGAGCTGCTGACCGATGCGATCGGCCATTGCCGGGAAGGCTATGCGATCTCGGATTCCGAGCTTCGCAAGCAGCCCGACGAGCTGGAGGCCTTGAAAGCCGCACCCGGTTTCGCCTCCAGTTTCTGGATCGATGGCGATCCGCCCAAGCCCGGCGCCCGCCGCAGGCCTGAGCCTCTCGGCGCTGCGCTGGAGCAACTCGCCCATGCCGGGCTCGACGACTTCTACCGCGGCGATATCGCCCGCGAGATCGCCGCCGATCTCGAGCGCATCGGCGCGCCTGTCACCCGCACCGATCTCGAACGCTATAACGCGCGTTCGGTCGCGCCGCTCGCGCTAAAGCTCCCCGGCCTCACCGTTGCCAACCTACCGCCACCGACGCAGGGACTGGCCTCGCTGCTGATCCTCGGCATCGTCGAACGGCGAGACGAGGCGCGGCTCGACAGTTTCGAGCATCATCACGGGCTGATCGAGGCGACAAAACGCGCCTTCGCCATCCGCGACCGCTATATCGCCGACCCCACCCATCTTTCCCGCCCGCCCGCCGAATTCCTGAGCGACGCCGCGCTGATGCGCGAGGCAACCGCGATCGACGGGAAACGGGCGGCAAAACTCCCGCTGCGCGAGGCCGATGACGATGGCGCCGCCGTCTGGATGGGTGCGATCGACGGCAAGGGCCTCGCCGTCTCCTATGTCCAGTCGAACGGCCGGGCCTATGGCTCGGGCTGCGTCCTGCCCGCGACCGGCATCCACTGGCAGAGCCGCGGCGCCTCCTTCTCGCTGGACCGGGATGCGGTCAATCCGCTGGCGCCCGGCCGCAAGCCCTTCCACAGGCTGAACCCGGCCCTCGCCCGCTTCGATGACGACCGCATCGTGCCCTATGGAGCAGCGGGCGGCGATGGCCAGCCGCAATTCCAGGCGCAGATCCTGTCGCGCTATCGCGCCGGCCAGAATCTCGCAACGGCGGTCGACGCGCCGCGCTGGCTCTTCGGCAAGACCTGGGGCACCGGCTCGACCAGCCTCACATGCGAGAACCGCTTCGACCCCTCGCTGCTGGAGCGGCTCGATGCCGCCGGCCATCCGGTCGAGGAAAGTGACCATGCCTATTGCGAGGGCTTCGGCCATGCCGGCATGCTGGTGAAGCACGCCAAGGGTCAGGTCGAGGCCGTGCATGATCCGCGTTCCGACGGCGATTCCAGGGGGATCTGACGCCAGATGACTTTCGACGATCCGTTCCGCTGCTTCCTCCCCTATCCCGACGCGCCCGTGAAGCACGCCGTCGCCGGCCCGCTCGCCGGTTTGACGCTGGCGGTGAAGGACCTCTTCGACATCAAGGGCTACCCGACCGGGGCCGGCTCGCCGCTGGTGCTGGCGCAGTCCGGCATCAAGACCAAGACAGCACCGATCGTGAAGGACCTGCTCCAGGCCGGCGCCCGCTTCGTCGGCAAGACCCATACCGACGAGCTCGCCTTCTCGCTCAACGGCCAAAACGCGCATTTCGGCTCGCCGATTAACCCGGCCGCGCCGGATCGCATCACCGGCGGCTCCTCCTGCGGCTCGATGGCGGCGGTGGCAGGGCGCCTTGCCGATATCGCATTGGGCTCCGACACTGGCGGCTCGGTGCGCGCGCCGGCAAGCTATGGCGGCCTTTTCGGCATCCGGCCGAGCCATGGCCGGCTCTCGCTGAAGCGGACCTGGCCGCTGGCGGAAAGCCTGGACACGCCCGGCTGGTTTGCCCGCGACGGCGACATCTTCGCCCGCGTCGCCAATGTCCTGTTCGGCCCGGACAAGACCGAACTCCCGGAAACCCCGCGCCTCCTGATGGCCGACGACATGTTTGCCCAGGCCGTACCCGAGGCGGAGACGATCCTGCGTAATGTCGTGCAACGCACGGCCACCACGCTCGGCCAGCCCGAGGGCGTCAAGCTCGTCCGCGATCTCGACGCACTCTACTGGGCCTTCCGCTGGATTCAGGGCCGTGAAGCCTGGCTGTCGGACGGGCCGATGATCGAGCGTTTCGCCCCGCCGCTCGGCCCGGGCGTGAAGGAGCGCTTCGCCTTCTCGAAGGCGGTGACCGACGCCGAATACGCCAGGGGCGAGTCCACGCGAAAATCCTTCCGCACCAAGCTCTCGCGCCTGCTCGGCCAGAATGGCGTGCTGATCCTGCCGACCATGCCCGATGTCGCTCCGCTGATCGCGGCGAAGGAGTCCGAGCTGGAGGATTTCCGCAACCGGGCACTGCGCCTGCTCTGCCTCGCCGGCTTGTCCGGCTTCCCGCAGGTCACGATTCCCGTGGCGCAGCGCGAAGGCGCCCCGCTCGGCCTGTCGCTGATCGGACCGAAGGGTTCCGACCGCTCGCTCGTCGCCTTCGCGGTGCGCTATGAGCGCGCCGCCCGCATCCGGATCGCCTGAGAGGAGACCGCCATGAGCGGACATCACCACCACGATCACGACCACCATCACGACAACCACTTCACCGCGATCGAAGCGCGGGTGAAGGCGCTGGAAACGCTGATGGTCCAGAAGGGTTATGTCGACCCGGCCGCGCTCGACGCGATCATCGACACCTATGAGACGAAAATCGGCCCGCGCGACGGCGCCCGCGTCGTCGCCAAGGCCTGGACCGACCCGGCCTTCGCCGAGCGGCTGAAGGCGGACGGCACCGCGGCGGTCGCCGAGATCGGCTATGGCGGGCGCGGCGGCGAGCATATCGTCGCCTGCTTCAACACGCCCGAGCAGCACAACCTCATCGTCTGCACGCTCTGCTCCTGCTATCCGTGGCCGGTGCTCGGGCTGCCGCCGGTCTGGTACAAATCCCCGCCCTATCGCGCCAAGGCCGTGATCGACCCGCGCGGCACCATCGCCGATTTCGGCGTGACGCTGCCGGAGAGCCAGCGCGTCCGCGTCTGGGATTCGACCGCCGAGACCCGCTTCATCGTCATCCCGATGCGGCCTGCCGGCACCGAGGGCTGGAGCGAGAAAAAACTGGCCAGCATCGTCTCGCGCGATTCGATGATCGGCACCGGTTTGCCGAAGGTGGAGGACGCGGCATGAACAGCGCCCACGACCTCGGCGGCCAGATGGCCTTCGGCCCGGTCGTTCCCGAGCCGAACGAGCCGGTCTTTCACGGTGACTGGGAGAAGCGCGTGCTCGCGATCAATGTCGCGGCCGGCGCGATGGGCGCCTGGACCATCGACGAGATCCGCCATGCCCGCGAGAGCCTGCCGCCGGCCCAGTACCTCTCATCGACCTATTACGAGATCTGGCTCGCCGCGCTCGACAAGGTGCTGGTCAAGCACGGCTTCCTGAGCGCGGACGAACTCGCCAGCGGCAAGCCGGCGCCCGAACGCCGCGAGCCCAAGCGCGTGCTCAAGGGCGAGGAGGTCGCGGGCGTGCTGCGGCGCGGCTTCCCCTATGAGCGCGAGGCCAAGGCGCCGGCCCGCTTCGCCATCGGCGACAAGGTCCGCACCATCGTGATGCACCCGCAGCACCACACCCGCCTGCCGCGCTATGCCCGCGGCAAGACCGGCACGGTCGAGCGCATCGTCGGCTGCCACGTCTTCCCGGATACGGGTGCGCAGGGGCAGCCCGAGACGGCGCAATGGCTCTACACGGTGGTCTTCGACGGCCACGAGCTCTGGGGCCGCGATGCCGACCCGACCTCCACCGTCAGCATCGAGGCCTGGGAGAGCTATCTTGAGCCGGCCTGAGACCGATCTCGCGGCAGCGCTCGCCGCCGATACGCCGATCCCGCGCGACACCGAAGGCCCGATCTTCGCCGAGCCCTGGCAGGCGCAGGCCTTCGCGCTGGTTGTCGAACTCCAGAACAAGGGCGTCTTCACCGCCGATGAATGGGCGCAGGCGCTGGGCGCCGAGATCCGCGAGGCGCTCGCCGCCGGCGGCTGCAAGGACGGCTCGGATTATTACGAGCGCTGGTGCGAGGCGCTGGAGCACCTGCTGATCGCGAAGGGGCTGACCTCCCATGACGGCGTCGACGCGCTCGCCGCCTCCTGGGCCCGCGCCGCCGAAGCCACGCCGCATGGCAAGCCGATCCTGCTGGAGAACGATCCGCTGCGGTAACCGCCAAGTGCGCGAGAACCTCTACCGTCATCCCGGGCTTGCCCCGGGATCCATCGGAGGGCTTCGCATGCTACGATGAATCCCGGATCTGCGCGGCTTCACCGCTTGTCCGGGATGACGGCGTGCTTCCGTGCCAGGTTGGCGTGCGCTAGCTCCCCGCCCCGCCGATCCAGAGGCCGGTGAACAGCGCCGCACCGAGCACGGCGACGAAGGCGGCCGCCAGCAATTCAAGCCCGGCGATCCATCGCGCCGAGCGCAGGCTGCCGCCGCCGGCCAATTTCAGCGCCGCGAACTTGAAGAACACGGCGAAGGCCGCGAGCGCCCCGGTCGTGATCGCCGTACCCAAGGCCATGGCGAAGGTCGCGGCGATGCCGGCCCAGAACAGCCCCTGCGCATTGGCGAAGACGAGGATGATCAGCGCCCCCGCGCAGGGCCGCGCGCCGGCCGCGACGACGACCCCGGCCATGTCACGCCAGCCGGCGAGCCGCGAGACCTGTTTGGCATCGGGCATATGGACATGGTCGCAAGCCGCTGGATCATGCGCCCCGCCGGCTTCCAACCGGACCAGCGCGCCCGCCTTGCGCCAGAGCATCAGCAGCCCGACGAGCGCGACTAAGAGGAAACTGCCCTGCTCGATCACGGTCGTCGCGGCGTTCATCTGCATCGCGGTCACCCGCAACAGCAGGGTCGCCACCGTGACGATCGCGATCGCAACCAGCGCCTGCAGAAACGCCGCGGCGAAGCTCAGGCCCAGGCCCCGCTTCAGGCTGCGATTGTCGGCGACGATATAGCCGGAGATCACCGCCTTGCCATGGCCCGGCCCCGCCGCATGGAAGACGCCATAGCCGAAGGAGAGCCCAAGCAGCCCCCAAAGCGCACCAGGCGCGGTCGCGATCGCCTTCAGCGTCGCCGTCAGCTCACGATAGAAGCTCGACTGCCAGGCGATCAGCACCGCGCCGAACCCGGTCGTCGACGGCATCGCCTCGCGCGGCAGGGCCGTGCCGAAGGGATTGCGCGGCGGAGGCGGAGGCGGCGGGCTGACGCTCGCAATCAGGAACGCGATCAGGGCAACCACGCCCCCGACCAGCAGCAGCGCCAGCGCGCAAACGATCAGGCGTCGCGACAGCGTGGCTCCGGCGGGGCGTGCTGTCTCGACGGATGTCACGGACATGCCACCAGCGCCCGCGTCACGATCTCGAGCCCGCTGACATCGGGCGTCGCGGTGATATCGGCTTCGGCAAGGCGCTTCTGCGTGGCGTCGTCGAGCTTGGGCGGGCGATTGACCCGCACGACGCAGCCCTGCGGCGCCCCCTTGGTCACGACCGCATCGGGCTCATCGACGATGTTGAAGGCGACGAAATAGGTGGGGTCGCCGATCTCGATGCCGAAGGAGCGAACCTTCGCTGGGGTCTTCAATGGCAGCGTGAAGACCAGCGTCAGCACCTTGTTGTCATAGCTCATGACCTGCTCGCCCGGCGTGCCGAACTCCTGCTTGCGGCCGTTGAGCTTGGCGGCCGTAAAGAATTCAACATCGGGCAACGATTCGACGTTGATCTTGGCGAGTTCGGCAAGCTCGTCCGAGGTCAGCTTGCCGTCGCCGTTCTTGTCGAGGCCTTGCGTGATATAGGCCGAATAGGCCTCGTCGAAGCTCCAGCGGTTCCGGATCGCCTGCACCGAACCGTCGGCCGCGAAGACGATCTCCGCCTTGGCCGTGACGAAGACATGCGGATGCGCAGCCGCCGGCCCGGCCGCGATGGCCGCCAGCAGGAGCCCCGACAAGGCCATGAGATGCGCGTGTCGCGTCAAAGGCGAACCCTCCGTGATCCCGCTTGCGTGGATCATGGTGAAGCGATCGTCAACGGGCGCTTCGCCGCGTTCGATCACCGCGACAGCCATTCCCGCCAAACAGGGCCAAATCGCGGCGCCTCTCGCGTGGCGCGTACCGGCCACGCTCGCAAATCTCTGGACCCGGCCCCGAAAACTGGAATGATACCAGAATGATTGACCGCCTCCGGTCGATATGTCAGCCTTGCTGACATATTCGCCGCGAAGACGGTGAAGCATGAGGCCGGGACCACCGGCCCGTCGGCGGGAACGATGATCCGGGAGGCCGAGCATGGCCGAGACACCACGGAAATCCGGCACCGAGGCGGGGGCGCTGCGCAGCGTCGCTCTCGACGACAAATACGATCTCGGCAAGAGCGAGGTCTTTCTCACCGGCACGCAGGCCGTCGCCCGCATGCTGCTGATGCAGCGGGAGCGCGACCGGCAGGCCGGGCTCGACACCGCCGGCTTCGTCTCCGGCTATCGCGGCTCCCCGCTCGGCGGGCTCGACCAGCAGTTGATGCGGGCCTCCAAGCCCCTCAAGGCCGCCAACATCGTCTTCCAGCCCGGCCTCAACGAGGACCTTGCCGCCACCGCGATCTGGGGCACGCAGCAGGCTGGCTTGAGCGGCGAGGGCAAGCACGACGGCGTCTTCGCGCTCTGGTACGGCAAGGGACCGGGCGTCGATCGCTCCGGCGACGTCCTCCGCCATGGTAACATGGCCGGCACCGACCCGATGGGCGGCGTGATCTGCCTGATGGGCGACGACCACACGGCGGAATCCTCGACCAACGCCCACCAGACCGAATTCGTACTGGTCGACCGGATGATGCCGATCCTCAACCCGGCCGGCGTGCAGGAGATCATCGATTACGGCCTGCACGGCATCGCGCTGTCGCGCTTCGCCTCGGTCTGGGTCGGCATCAAATGCGTGAAGGACAACATCGAATCGACCGCCTCTATCGATGGTTCGCTCGACCGCGTCAGTATCGTCACGCCGACGGATTACACTCCGCCGCCCGGCGGCCTCGCCATCCGCCGCGAGCTCGATTTCGTCGAGCAGGAACGCCGGATGCATCTCTACAAGCGCGATGCGATGCTCGCCTATCTGCGCGCCAACAAGCTGAACCGCATCGTCACCCAAGGCGGCAAGAAGCCGCGCATCGGCATCGCCACCGTCGGCAAGTCCTATCTCGACGTCCAGCAGGCGCTGGCCGATCTCGGTATCGACGAGGTCCGCGCCAATAATCTGGGCATCCGCCTGTTCAAGCTCGCCTGCCCCTGGCCGATCGATCCGGCCGAACTCAAGGCCTTCGCCAAAGGGCTCGACCTGATCATGGTGGTCGAGGAGAAGCGCTCGCTGATCGAGGTCCAGGTCCGCGAGGAGCTTTACGGCGCCAGGCACCAGCCGATGGTGATCGGCAAGAAGGACGAGAAGGGCGACTGGCTCTTCCCGGTCCATGGCGCGCTCGACCCCAACGACATCGCGATCGCGCTCGCCGGCCGCCTGCTGCAATATCACGACGATCCCGCCTTGCGCGCCCGGTTGGAGGAGATCGCCGCGGCGCAGGGCCGCCTCGCCGAGGCGCAGGAGATCGCGAGGCGCACGCCCTATTTCTGCTCGGGCTGCCCGCATAATTCCTCGACCGTCGTGCCCGAGGGCTCGCGCGCCTATGCCGGCATCGGCTGCCATTACATGGTGCAGTGGATGGACCGCGACACCGCCGGCTTCACCCAGATGGGTGGCGAAGGCGCGAACTGGGTCGGCGAGGCGCCCTTCTCGAAGCGCGGCCATGTCTTCCAGAATCTTGGCGACGGTACCTATACCCATTCCGGCTCGCTCGCGATCCGCTGGGCTGTCGCCTCCGGCGTCACCATCACCTACAAGCTGCTCTATAACGACGCCGTCGCCATGACCGGCGGCCAGCAGGCCGAAGGCCATCTCTCGCCCGACCAGATGGCGCGGCAAGTTGCGGCCGAAGGTGTCGCCCGCATCGCCGTCGTCAGCGACGATCCCGGCAAATACCCGCCGGGCACACAATGGCCGGCCGGCACCACGCTCCACCATCGCGACGACCTCGACGCCGTCCAGCGCGAGCTCGCAGGGGTCTCCGGCGTCTCGCTGCTGCTCTATGACCAGACCTGCGCCACCGAGAAGCGCCGGCGCCGCAAGCGCGGGGCCTATCCCGATCCCGACAAGCGCGTGATCGTCAATGAGCTGGTCTGCGAGGGCTGCGGCGATTGCGGCGTGCAGTCGAACTGCGTTTCGGTGCAACCGCTGGAGACCGAGTTCGGCCGCAAGCGCCAGATCGACCAGTCGAACTGCAACAAGGACTTTTCCTGCGTGAAGGGCTTCTGCCCGTCCTTCGTCACAGTTCATGGTGCGAAGCCGAAGAAGGCCGATCCGCTCCGGCTCGACGCCTCGGCGCTCGGTGAAGTCAAATTGCCCGAGCCGATCGTGCCGGCGCTCGATCGCAGCTTCGCGGTGATCGTCACCGGCGTCGGCGGCACCGGCGTCGTCACCATCGGCGCCATCCTCGGCATGGCCGCGCATCTCGAAGGCAAAGGCTGCGGCATGATCGACATGGCCGGCCTCGCCCAGAAGGGCGGCGCGGTGTTCAGCCATGTGAAACTCGCGCCGCACCCGGACGACATCCACGCCATCCGTGTCACGGCTGGACAGGCCGATCTCGTGCTGGGCTGCGATCTCACCGTCACCGGCTCGAAGAAGGTGCTCGGCGCGATCCGGCCCGAGCGCGCCGCCGTCATCGTCAACACGGCCGAGAGCCTGCCGGGCGATTTCACCCGCAACGCCGATTTCTCCTTGCCGACCGAGCGCCTGAAGCGCGCGATCCTCTCGGTCGCCGGCCGCGATCAGACGCATTTCATCGATGCGACGGCCGCCGCCGTCGCCTTCCTCGGCAATGCCATTGCCGCCAACATGTTCATGCTCGGCCATGCCTGGCAGCTCGGCACGGTCCCGTTGTCCCGCGACGCCTTGATCAGGGCGATCGAGCTGAACGGCGAGGCTGTCGCCATGAACAAGCAGGCCTTCGAGCTCGGCCGCCGTGCCGCGCATGATCCCGAAGCGCTGGCCGGGCTGCTCTCGCAGAGCAAGGCAGCGACGCCGGCCCGCCAGCTGTCGCAGACGCTGGAGGAGATCATCGAGCGCCGCGTCGCCTTCCTGACCGCCTATCAGAATGCGGCCTATGCGGCGCGCTATCGCCATCTCGTCGCCCGCGCCCAGACGCGGGAAGCGGCGGTGATGCCCGGCCAGACCATGCTCAGCGAAGCCGTAGCGCGCAATCTCTTCAAGCTGATGGCCTACAAGGACGAGTACGAAGTCGCCCGGCTCTACAGCAATGGCGCCTTCCGCAAGCAGGTCACTGCCACTTTCGAGGCGGAGGCCAGCGACGGCAAGCCGCTGCGCTACGAGTTCCACCTCGCCCCGCCGCTGCTGGCACGGCGCGATCCCAACACCGGCCTGCCGCGCAAAATGAGCTTCGGTCCGTGGATGATGGGCGCGTTTTCGATGTTGGCGAAGCTCAAGGGACTGCGCGGCACCGCCTTCGATCTCTTCGGCCATACCGAGGAGCGCCGCACCGAGCGCCGGCTGATCGCGGATTACGAGGCCCTGTTGAACGAGCTGCTGACCCGTCTCACGACGGAGAACCACCCGCTCTGCGTGGCGCTGGCCGCGATCCCCGAAAAAATCCGCGGCTTCGGCCACGTCAAGGAACGGCATCTCGGAGCAGCGAAGGCGGAAGAAGCGACGCTGCTGGCGCAGTTGCGCGATGGGTCGGCTTCGGCAGCGTTGCCGCAGGCGGCAGAATAAGGCGCGGGGAACCCCTCTCCTGCATCGAAGTCGGCTGTTGCCGACTTCGACATTTTGAATGCTGATCTCGGCAACAGCCGAGATCAGTGAGAGGGGCAGGGGTGAGGTGTCGGCCCCTGGACCAGCAAAGCGCCAACCTCCCGGCTGCGCAGCGACCACCTCACAGCAAACCGCATGAGGACCTACCCCTCACCCTGCCCTCTCCCTATGGGAGAGGGTTTCCCGCGCCCCTCTCGTTCACGCGCGCCTCTTTGGTTCAACTTGAGCCCAGCCCCCGTCGCAGCCCATACTGCTGCGAACCGTTCCATTGCCCGGATAACCGCCATCTTGATCACCCCCGAGGAACTGCGCGCCATCGCCTCCTGGTCCCATGATCTGTCCGAGGCCGAGTTCGAGGAGGCGCGGCGCGGCATCTCGTTCAAGAGCTACGGCAAGGGTGCCTCGATCTGCCATGTCGGCGACCGGCTCGAGGCATGGACCGGGGTGGCCGAGGGGCTGGTCAAGATGGCGACGACCTCGAAGACCGGCAAATCGGCGACCCTCGCCGGCCTGCGTGCCGGCGCCTGGTTCGGCGAGGGCACCGTGATCAAGGCCGAGGCGCGCCGCTACGAGCTGGTGGCGCTGCGCGAGTCGCGGATCGCCCTGATGCGGCGCTCGACCTTCCTCTGGCTGTTCGAGCATTCGGCCGCCTTCAACCGCTTCCTCGTCCACCAGTTCAACGAGCGCCTCGCCCAGTTCATCTCTCTGGCCGAGACCGAGCGCACGCTTGATTCCACCGGCCGCCTCGCCCGCAACCTCGCCTGGCTGTTCAACCCGATCCTCTATCCCGATCTCGGCCGCACGTTGGCGATCTCGCAGGAGGAACTCGGCATGCTCGCGGGCATCTCGCGCCAGATGGCCAATCAAGGACTGGCGAAGCTCGCCGATCTCGGCCTGATCGAGCTCGGCCATGGCAGCGTCACCATCCGCGACCTCGACCGGCTCGCCCGCTACGAAGGGTGAAGAGCGGGCCTCGGCACCAAATCGCCTCTCGCGCGTTCCTTCTCCCGAACAGCCCTGGCTGAGAAAGGAACCGCCGCCATGTTTGGCCTCCTCGACCTGTTCGTGAAACGGGTCAACGACCAGATCGCCGAATACGCCGCCGCGCAGTCGGATATCGCCCGGCGCCTGTCGGGAAGCTGGTACGGTTCCCGCCACCCATGCCAACCGGCGAAAGTCCGCGTCGCGCCCCGGAATCCCGGCACGGCGTCGGAGCGGTCGCCCACACAGGGGCGCCGTCAAATATGAACGGCAGCCAACACCTGCGTTCAGATGGCATTGCACCGGGCCATGCTCTGATGACGCGCGTCGAAAGAAGGAGACGACCATGCGTGGAATTCTGATGGCCGCTGGCCTCGCTCTCGCTGCGTTCGCCGCAGCCCCTGCCGCAGCCGCGCCCGTGACACTCCCGCAGGCCGAGGCTCTCGATCGCCTGCCCGCCGAATACACCCGCCACAACCGCGAGCACCGCATGTGGGAAATCGAGCGCAACATGGAGCGGCAGGAGCGATATGGCCGTGATCGCTACGGCCGCGACTATGATCGCGGTTACGGCTATGGCCGCCGCCACGGTGGCCCGCCGCCCTGGGCACCGGCTCATGGCTATCGGCGTAACCACTACGAGCGCTTCTGAACGACCGCCGCTCCGGTTCAATCGCCCGCCATCCCCAGGATGGCGGGCATTTTCATGCTTTCGCGCGGCAGGTCCCGGAAGCGAAAACGCTACACTGGTTCGTTGAACACCGCCTCGATGGCATAACCGTCGGGATCGACCACGAAAGCTGCGTAGTAATGCGGCCCGTAATGCGCGCGCAGGCCCGGCGCGCCATTGTCACGCCCGCCATGCCGAAGCGCAGCCTCGTGGAACCGGTCGACACCGGCACGATCCGGCGCCGCAAAGGCGAGATGGAAGCCCGGACCCGGCGGCCGCTGTCCCTCCGGCCTCAGCTTAAGCGCGAGCTTGTCTCCCCCGCCCGGCAGGCCGTAGCCGACCGCCTGCCCCGCTTCGCCCGGCCGCAGATCCTGCCAGACCCTGACATAGCCGAGCGGCGCCAGCACCGCGTCGTAGAAGGCGCAGGCGCGCTCGATATCGGCAACGCCGAAAGACAGATGATGAAGCATGAGTCGGTCCGCCATCGTCGCGGGCGCGGTTCCGCCCACCGATTCGATCTGCCAAATTCGTGAGGAAAATCAGAGCCGAAGCGAAAAAATCACGCAACATATCTGCGTGAAAAGCAGACTTCGGCGGGACGATAATCACCAAAAGGCGAATTGTCTGTCAAGCGGGTCCTTGCGAAGATAATGGCCGCCTGCAAGTCTTGCATGAGAACGAGGCCGGAAACCGGCCCGCGGAAGTCGCCACGACGCATGGCGGCTCGACAGGGAGAACGCAATCGTGGCAAGCGGCACCGCCGGCCAGGCGGATACCTTTCCGAAATTGCTGTTGCGCAATGCACGGGAGCGCGCCTCGCGCGTCGCCTTCCGCCATAAGGATCTCGGGATTTGGCAGTCCTGGAACTGGGCTGAAGTCGCGGAACACGTCCGCAACTTCGCCAAGGGACTGCAGGATCTCGGCCTGAAGCGTGGCGAGAAGGTCGCGATCATCGGCCAAAACCGGCCGCGGCTCTACTGGTCGATGTGCGCGGCGCAATGGATCGGCGCGATCCCCGTGCCGGTCTATGCCGATGGCGTCGCCGAGGAGATGGCCTATGTCCTCGATCATGCCGAAGCCGTCTTCGCCGTGGTGCAAGACCAGGAGCAGGTCGACAAGCTGCTCTCGATCACTGAGCGCCTGCCGCATCTCCGGCACATGCTCTATGACGAGCCGCGCGGCTTGCGCGACTACGACCACAGCAAGCTCCACGCCATCGAGACGGTGATCGCTGATGGCGCGAAGGCGCTGAAGGACCCGCAGGCGCAGGCGGCGCTCGCCAACGAGATGGATCAGGGCCAGGGCTCCGATCTCGGCATCATCCTCTACACCTCCGGCACCACCGGGCGTCCCAAGGGCGTGATGCTCAGCCATTACAACGTGCTGATCGCGGCCGAGATCGGCTGCGGCTTCGACGGGCTCAACGAGACCGACGAGGTCATCGCCTACCTGCCGATCGCCTGGGTCGGCGACCACGTCTTCTCCTATGCGCAGGCGATGCTGGCCGGCTTCTGCGTCAACTGCCCGGAAAGCCCGGACACGGTGATCGACGACCGCCGCGAGGTCGGCACGACCTACGCCTTCGCCCCGCCGCGCGTCTTCGAGAACATGCTGACCGTGACCATGGTGCGCATGGAGGATGCCGGCGCGCTCAAGCGCAAGATGTTCCACTATTTCCTTGACGTTGCGAAACGCTATGGCGAGCAGATCCTGAACGGCGAGAGCGTGCCGCTGAAAGGCCGGCTGCTCTACAAGCTCGGCGACTGGCTGGTCTACGGGCCCCTACGCAACCGCTTCGGCCTGACCAATATCAAGGTCGGCTACACCGCCGGCGAGGCGATCGGCCCCGAACTCTTTCGCTTCTACCGTTCGATCGGCATCAACCTGAAGCAGCTCTACGGCCAGACCGAGGCCGGGGTCTACATCACCATGCAGCCGAACGGCGAGATCAAGGCCGACACCGTCGGCAAGCCCGCGCCGATGGTCGATATCCGCATCGACGACAATGGCGAGGTGCTCTACCGCTCGCCCTCGATCTTCGGCGGCTATTACAAGGACCCCGACAAGACCGCCGAGACGATGACCGCCGACGGCTATGTCCGCTCCGGCGATGCCGGCTTCTTCGACGAAGGCGGCCATCTCAAGATCATCGACCGCGCCAAGGATGTCGGCAAGCTCGCAAATGGCGAGCTGTTCCCGCCGAAATACATCGAGAACAAGCTGAAATTCTATCCGAACATCAAGGAGGCCGTCGCCTTCGGCCAGGGCCGCGATTACGCGACCGTGGCGCTCAACATCGACCTGATCGCCGTAGGCAACTGGGCCGAGCGCAACAACGTGGTCTATGCCTCCTATCAGGAGCTCGCCGGCCACGATCTCGTCTATGACATGATCGCCAAGCATGTCGACGAGGTGAATCGCTCGCTCGCCTCCGAGCCGATGATGGGCGGCGCGCAAATCAAGCGCTTCCTGATCCTGCACAAGGAACTCGACGCCGACGATGGCGAATTGACCCGTACCCAGAAGGTCCGGCGCGGCTTCATCGCCGAGCGCTACGCCCCGCTGGTCACGGCGCTCTATGACGGCTCGGAAGCCGCCGATATCTCGACAGAAGTCACCTTCGAGGACGGCCGCAAGGGCGCGATCTCGGCACGCGTCAAGGTGCGCGACGCCAAGGTCTATCCCGTCGCCGGGCAGGAGGCGCCGTCCCCGGCGAAGGCGGCATGAACGCGGAGCCGATGAACGTGACGGGCACCCCCATCCGCGGCAAGGGCGAAGTCCTGCTCTCTGTCGAGAACATCTCGCTGCGCTTCGGCGGCGTGAAGGCGATCACCGATGTCTCCTTCGACATCCGCAAAGGCGAGATCCGCGCCATCATCGGGCCGAACGGCGCCGGCAAGACCTCGATGCTGAACTGCATCAATGGCTTCTACCAGCCGCAGGAAGGCCAGATCGTCTTCAAGGGCGAGCGCCGCGCCAAGATGCGCCCGCATCGCGCTGCCGCCGGCGGCATCGCTCGCACCTTCCAGAACGTCGCGCTGTTCAAGGGCATGTCGACGCTCGACAACATCATGACCGGCCGCACGCTCAAGATGAAGAAGGGCTTCTTCTGGCAGGCCCTGCGCCACGGCCCGGCGATGCAGGAGGAGATCGCGCATCGCCGCGTCGTCGAGGACATCATCGACTTCCTGCAGATCGAGCACATCCGCAAATTGCCGGTCGGCAAATTGCCCTACGGTTTGCAGAAGCGCGTGGAGCTTGGCCGCGCGCTCGCCATGGAGCCGGAGCTGCTGCTGCTCGACGAGCCGATGGCCGGCATGAACCTCGAGGAGAAGGAGGACATGTGCCGCTTCATCCTCGACGTGAACAACCAGTTCGGCACCACGATCGCCCTGATCGAGCACGATATGGGCGTGGTCATGGACCTGTCCGATCGCGTCGTCGTGCTCGAATATGGCCGCAAGATCGCCGACGGCACGCCGGAAGAGGTCAAGGCCGACCAGCGCGTCATCGATGCCTATCTCGGCGTGGCACATTGAGGAGCGTGGAGACATGAGCGACATCGCCACCCGCCCCGCCCCGAACCTTCTCGCCAATCCGCTGGTCAAGGCCGGCCTGATCGTCGCCGCCGTCATTGCGGCGCTCGCGATCGGCGTCCGGCTCGATCCCACCAACACGCTCTATGCGATCTTCGTCGACCCGTTCCAGCAGATGGTCCAGGCGCCCGACCTGCTGGTTCAGACCGTCTGGGAAGGGCTCGTCTCCGGCGTGCTCTATGCGCTGATCGCGCTCGGCTTCGTGCTGATCTTCAAGGCATCCGGCGTGTTCAATTTCGCCCAGGGCATCATGGTGGTGTTCGCGGCGCTGACGCTGGTCGGCCTCTACGAGAAGGGCGTGCCGGCCTTCCTCGCGGTCATCCTAACGCTCGGCGTGATGTTCGCGCTCGCCGTCACCATCGAGCGCGTGGTGCTGCGCCCGCTGGTCAACCAGCCCGACATCATCCTGTTCATGGCGACCTTCGGCATCACCTATTTCCTGATCGGCTTCGGTGAATCGCTCTTCGGCGGCAATCCCAAGCAGATGATCGCGGAGCAGCTCTATCTGCCCAAGGGCGCGGTCGACCTGCAGATCCTCGGCGGACTGGTGTCCTTGCAGAAGATCGACATCGCCGCCGCCGTCATCGCCTCGCTGATGATCGCCGCGCTCGCCGCCTTCTTCCAGTACACCCGCATCGGAAGGGCTCTGCGCGCCGTCGCCGACAGCCACAAAGCCGCGCTCTCGGTCGGCATCTCGCTCAACCAGATCTGGGTGATCGTCTGGTTCACCGCCGGCATCGTCGCTCTGATCACCGGCATCATGTGGGGCGCCCGCTCGGACGTCTCCTTCGCGCTGGAGATCGTGGCGCTGAAAGCGCTCCCGGTGCTGATCCTCGGCGGCTTCACCTCGATCCCCGGCGCCATCGTCGGCGGCCTCATCATCGGCATCGGCGAGAAGCTCGGCGAGTTCTACTGGGGCCCGCTGATCGGCGGCGGCATCGAGAGCTGGCTCGCCTATTTCATCGCCCTGGGCTTCCTGCTGTTCCGGCCGCAGGGCCTGTTCGGCGACAAGATCATCGAACGTATCTGAGGAGCCGGACGACATGCTCTACCGCGAGGCCGGCCAATACAAATCCAGCTATGCCAGCGACATGGCGGTCTTCCCGCTCAAGGAGGACCGGATCGGCATTGCCGTCATCCTGGCGATCGCGCTGGTCGCGATCCCCTTCCTCGGCAGCGACTTCTTCATCGCCTCGGTGATGATCCCATTCCTGATCTTCTCGCTGGCGGCGATCGGGCTCAACATCCTCACCGGCTATACCGGGCTGATCTCGCTCGGCACCGCCGCCTTCATGGGTGTCGGCGCCTATAGCTGCTACAAGCTCACCACCTTCTTCCCGGATGTGAACATCATCGTCCTGATCCTCGTCTCGGGGCTGTTCTCGGCCGGCATCGGCGTGCTCTTCGGCCTGCCTTCACTGCGCATCAAGGGCTTCTATCTCGCCGTCGCGACGCTCGCCGCGCAATTCTTCCTGCAATGGGCCTTCGTGCGCGTGCCCTGGCTGTTCAACTACAACGCCTCGGGCGCGATCGAGGTGCCGCAGCGCACACTCTTCGACATTCCCCTGACCGGCGCGTCCGCGACCCCGGAGACCCGCTATTTCGTCTGCCTCGGCCTCGTCGTGGTGCTGACCTGGTTCGCCTCCAACATCGTCCACGGCAAGCTCGGCCGCTCCTGGATGGCGGTGCGCGACATGGACATCGCCGCCGAGCTGATGGGCATCAAGCTGCTCAACGCCAAGCTCGCCGCCTTCGCCGTCTCCTCCTATTTCTGCGGCGTCGCCGGGGCGATGATGATCTTCCTCTGGTACGGCGGCGGCGAGGCGGCGGACGTGTTCTCGATCCGCCTCTCCTTCAACATCCTGTTCATGGTCATCATCGGCGGCCTCGGCTCCCTGATCGGCTCCTTCTTCGGCGCAGCCTTCCTCTCGATCCTGCCGACGGCGCTGAAATTCGGGCTTCCGGCGCTTGGGGTCCCGATCGCGGGCGCCGCCGCCGAGCACGTCACCTTCATGCTGGTCGGCGCGCTGATCATCATCTTCCTGATCGTCGAGCCGCACGGCCTCGCCCGGCTCTGGCAGATCGGGAAGCAGAAATTGCGGACGTGGCCCTTCCCGTACTGAGGCTGCGGGACGAGCCCAAGAAACGACCGGCGACACTGAAGCGCCGGCGGATAAAGACCGATCCGACAGCAGTCTGGTCGGGAGGAAACGAACGGAGGAAGTCCATGAAGACCAGCAATCTGTTGAAGGGTGCCGCGCTCGGAGCCTTGTTGGCGTCAACGGCGGCCATCGCGCCGGCCACGGCGCAGGACAGCGTCTACATCGCCAACAACGCCTATCGCACCGGGCCCTTCTCGGGCTCCGGCATCCCGATCGGCGACGGCATGCGCGACTACATGACAATGATCAACGAGCGCGACGGCGGCGTGAACGGCGTCAAGATCAACTTCGAGGAGTGCGAGACCGGCTACGACACCAAGAAGTCGATCGAGTGCTACGAGCAGGCCAAGTCGAAGAACACGATCGTCTACTCGCCCTGGTCGACCGGCGCGACGCTGGCCGCGATCCCGCGCGCCCATGTCGACAAGATTCCGATCCTGTCGATGGCCTATGGCCTCTCGGCCTCGGCCGACGGCACCAGCTTCCCCTGGGTCTTCATCCCGCCGCTGACCTATTGGGACGGCGCCTCGTTGATGGTGAAGCACATGGCGGCCGAACTCGGCGGCATGGACAAGCTCAAGGGCAAGAAGCTCGGCCTGATCCATCTCGACGCGCCCTTCGGCAAGGAGCCGATCCCGGTGCTCGAGAACCTCGCGAAGAAATACGGCTTCGAGGTGAAGCTCTATCCCGTCGCCGCCGCCGACATGCAGAACCAGGGCTCGCTCTGGCTCTCGATCCGTCGCGACCGGCCGGACTTCCTCTACAACCAGGGCTGGGGTGCGATGAACCCGACTGCGGTCAAGGAGGCGATCAAGAACAACTTCCCGGTCGGCAAGCTGGTCGGCGTCTGGTGGGCCGGCGGCGACGACGATGCTCGTGCGGGCGGCCCCGAGGCCAAGGGTTACAAGTCGCTGAACTTCAACGCCGCGGGCCAGAACTTCCCCGTGATCCAGGACATCATCAAGCATGTCGTGGAAAAGGGTAAGAGCCTGGCGCCGAAGGAGAAGGTCGGCGAGAATCTCTATAATCGCGGCGTCTACAACTCGATGCTGATCGTCGAGGCGATGCGCACCGCCCAGAAGCTGACCGGCAAGAAGGTCATCAACGCCGAGGACATGCGCCGTGGCTTCGAGAGCCTGAACGTCGACGAGGCGCGCCTCAAGGAAATCGGTATGGCGGGCTTCGCCTCGCCGGTGAAGATCGGCTGCACCGACCATTCCGGCCACCACAAGGCCTATGTCGCCGAGTGGGACGGCACCAAGTGGACCCAGAAGGGCGACTGGATCGAACCGCTCAAGGACGAAGTCCGGCCGCTGATCGAGGCCAACGCCAAGGACTATGTCGAGAAGGCCGGCAACTGGCCGAAGCGCACCGAGTCCTGCGAGAAGTCGTCCTGATCTGACGGCAGCCGGCGGCGGTCACCGCCGCCGCTCTTCCTTCTCCCCTCGGGGGGAGAAGGTGTCTGCGAAGCAGACGGATGAGGGCAGACCTGCTCAGCTCTCATCCGTCATTTCCCTCATCCGACCCGGCTGACGCCGGGCCACCTTCTCCCCCGAGAGGAGAAGGAAGGAGCGTGAGATGTCGACCGCCACCCTCGAAAAGCCCGCAGCTGCGACCGCGAGCGACACCATCCTGTCGCTCAACAATATCGAGGTCATCTACGACCATGTCGTGCTGGTGCTGAAGGGCGTTTCGCTCACCGTGCCGCGCGCCGGCATCGTCGCGATCCTCGGCGCCAACGGCGCCGGTAAGACCACGACGCTGAAGGCGATCTCCAACCTGCTCAAGGCCGAGCGCGGCGAGGTCACCAAGGGCTCGATCGTCTTCGACGGCGAGCGCGTCGACAAGATGTCCCCGAACGAGCTCGTCCGGCGCGGCTGCATCCAGGTCATGGAAGGCCGGCACTGTTTCGGCCATCTCTCGATCGAGGAGAACCTTCTGACCGGCGCCTTCACCCGCCGCGACGGCAATGCCGCGATCAAGCGTGATCTTGAGAAGATCTACACCCTGTTCCCGCGCCTGAAGCAGCGTCGCTCGTCGCAGGCGGGCTACACCTCCGGCGGCGAGCAGCAGATGTGCGCCATCGGCAGGGCGATGATGTCGAACCCCAAGATGATCCTGCTCGACGAGCCCTCGATGGGCCTCGCCCCGCAGATCGTCGAGGAGATCTTCGAGATCGTGCGCCAGCTCAATGCCGACGAGGGCGTCTCCTTCCTCGTTGCCGAGCAGAACACCAACATGGCGCTGCGCTACGCGACCTACGGCTACATCATGGAGACCGGCCGCGTCGTCATGGACGGCGAGGCGAAGATGCTACGCGAGAACGAGGACGTGAAGGAATTCTATCTCGGCGTCGCCGAGGGCAACAAGAAATCCTTCCGCGAGGTGAAGAGCTACAAGCGCCGCAAGCGCTGGCTGTCGTGACCACAAGCGATCCGGCACCGCACCCCGACAGACGAGACCCCGCCATGACAGAGCACCACGACGCGCTCGAAACCCGTTCGCCTGCCGCGCGCGAGGCCGATCTCTTCGCTCGCCTGCCGGCCGTGCTCGCGGCGGCCTTGAAGGCGCCGGCCTATGCCACCAGGCTTGCCGGCATCGACCCCGCCGCGATCACTGATCGCAAGACGCTGGCCCGCCTGCCGATCCTGCGCAAGGCGGAACTGCCCGCGCTTCAGAAGGCGGCACTGCCCTTCGGCGGCTTCGTCGCAGAAGCGCCCGGCTCCTTCGGCCGGCTCTTCACCTCTCCCGGCCCGATCTTCGAGCCAGAGGGCACCGCGACCGACGCCTGGGGCGCTGCGCGCGGCCTCTATGCCGCCGGCTTCCGGCCGGGCGACATCGTGCTGAACACGCTGAGCTATCACCTGACGCCCGGCGGGTTCATCCTGGATTCCGCCGCCCGTGCGCTCCATTGCGCCGTGATCCCGGCTGGCCCCGGCAATACCGAGCAGCAGATGGAGGTGATCTCCGCCTATCGGCCGAGCGCCTATGTCGGCACGCCCGATTTCCTGAAGATCCTGATCGAGGCAGCCGAGACGCGCGGCGTCGACATCTCCTCGATCAAGCGCGCGGTGGTCTCCGGCGCCGCCTTTCCGCCCTCGCTGCAGGCCTGGGTCAGGGAGCGCGGCATCGACGCCTACCAGCTCTACGCCACCGCCGATGTCGGCGTCATCGCCTACGAGACCTCGGCACGCGAAGGCATGGTGCTGAACGAGAACCTGATCGTCGAGATCGTCCGGCCGGGCACCGGCGATCCGGTCCCCGAAGGCGAGGTCGGCGAGGTCGTGATCACCAATCTCGACCTGCATCACCCGCAGATCAGGCTCGCCGTCGGCGATCTCACCGCCGTCCTGTCAGGCCAAAGCGCCTGCGGACGCAGCAACACCCGGATCAAGGGCTGGATGGGCCGCGCCGACCAGACCGCCAAGATCAAGGGCATGTTCGTACGACCCGAGCAGGTCGCCGAGATCGCCAAACGCCATGTCGAGATCGCAAAACTCCGGCTCGTCGTCGGCCGCGCCAACGAGACCGATACGATGACGCTGAAGGCCGAGATCTATGCTGAGCCTGCCGGCTTCGTCGATGCGGTGTCCTCGACCTTGCAGCAGGTGACCAAGCTGAAGGGCGCGGTCGAGATCCTGCCGCTCGGCGCGTTGCCGAACGACGGCAAGGTCATTGCCGACGAACGGCCGGTGGGGTGACGTCGCGCATCACCACGCGATCGGCTTCTCGCCCCGCTCTTCCAACCAGACATTCGCGCGGCTGAACGGCTTCGAGCCGAAGAAGCCCCGCCGCGCCGACAGCGGCGAGGGATGGGCGCTGGCGATGACCAGATGCCGGCTCTCGTCGATCAGGGGCCGCTTCGTCTGCGCCGGATTGCCCCAGAGCAGGAAAACAACATGCGGCCGCTGGCGCGAGACCGCCGCGATCACCGCATCGGTCACCGCCCCCCAGCCGAGCGAGAGATGCGAACCGGCCTTGCTCGCCCCTTCCCGCACCGTCAGCGCGGTGTTGAGCAGGAGTACGCCCTGCTTCGCCCAGCGGGTCAGGTCGCCATCGGCTGGCGCGAACTCCGCCAGGTCCTCCGCCCGCTCCTTGTAGATGTTGACGAGGGAGCGCGGCAACGGCGGCGGGCCGACATAGGAGAAGGCGAGCCCGTTGGCATGGCCCGGCGTCGGATAGGGGTCCTGTCCGAGGATGACCGCCCTGACCGTCTCGAGCGGCGTGAGTGCCAGTGCAGCGAAGACCCGCTCGGGAACCGGCGCCACGACATGCCCGGCCATCCGCTCGGCATCGACGGCGGCGCAGGCGCGCGCGGCAGCCCCGCCCGACACAAAAACCGGTAGCTCGCGCCAACCCTTCGAGTTCCCGCTTGCCAGGAAGGCTGCGAGCGCCTCGCTGCAACTCACTTCAGGACCGCCCGGCCCTCGACCTTGGCATCGACCGTACCGAGCCTGCGGACATAGACCATCACTTCATTGGCCATCAGCTTGCCGTCGGTGAGGCCGACCAGCGTCCGGCCGCGACCAAGCGCCGTGTAGCCGTCGCCGCCTTCCAGCATGAAGTTGTTGGAGGCCACGGTATACTTGGCAGCCGGATCGATCGGCTTGCCGTCGACCATGACCGCAGTGACGCGCGAACCCTGCGGTTGCTTGAGATCGGCCTCGAACTTTAGCCCCGACACCACCGGGAAGCGCCCGGCGCCCTGAGGCGCATCGCGCAAGCCGTTCTCGATCGCATCCTTCACATCCTTGCCGGTGATCTCGACCATCACGGTGGCATTGCCGAAGGGCAACTCGCTCAGCACGTCTCGGCGCGTCAGCTTCTGCCCGGCGGCATACTGCTTGTTGGCGCGGATGCCGCCGGCATTGGTGATGGCCAACTGGGCGCCGGTCGCGGCGCGGATCGCATCGGCGATCAGGTTGCCGATCGCGGTCTCCTGCGTGCGGATGACGCCGGTGCGGGAATCGAGCGGCGCGGCCAGCGTCGCGATATCGACGTCGAGTTCCTTCGACAGCTCGCCCTCATAGCCCTTCACGATGGCCGCGACCTCCGGATCGGGCGTCGCCGAACGGGAATCGTTGACCCGGAAGGTCGGCGTCCACGAGACCTGGCGGGCCGCGCCCTCGCCGCGAATGCTGACGGCGATGTCGATCGCGGTGACGTAATTGCCCTCCTCGTTCGACTCGACCATCACCACCTTGCCGTCATAGGCGATGGCGAGATCATGGTCGTGGCCGGTGAGCACGATATCGACCACGCGCGAACGGACGATCTCGTAGTCCATGGCACGGTCGGCATGGACGACCGCGACGAGGATGTCGGCGCCCTGCCCCTTCAGCACCTTGGCCTCGCGGCGCAGCGCTTCCATCGTCGAGGAGAATTTGAGGTCGCCCGGAAACGAGACCTGCGGCGTCGGATCGAAGGCCGTGCCGATGACGCCGACCTTGACGCCGCCAAGCTCGAAGATCTGCGAATCCTTGTGATGCGGCAGGATGTTGCCGGCCGCGTCGCGCAGGTTGGCGGCGAAGGTCGGGTAATTCTGCGCCGCCGTCAGCTTGAGATAGTTCTCCTTGCCGAAATCGAATTCGTGATTGCCGGGCACGAAGACGTCGATGCCCATCTTGTTCTGCATCGCGACGATATGCGCGCCCTGGTCGAAGCCCGACATCAGCGAAGGCGAATAGCAATCGCCGGCATGGCAGAACAGCACCGGCACGCCCTTGGCCCGCTCGGCCTTGGCGATGCCGGCGGCGCGCGCGAAACCGCCGCGCCCCTTGTCGTCGCTCATCTTGTAGATGTCGTTGACGAGCAGCAGCGTGAAGCTCGGCGCCGGCTGCTGGGCCATCGCCACGGGCGCGGTCGCGGCAAGCGTGGCAGGCGCCGCCAGGACGCCGAGAGCCTTGCGGCGGGTGAGCTTCGTCATGCGGGCGCCCCTACGTCCTGAGAACGGCTCCAGACTAGCAAGAGCAGCGATGTGCTGACCAGAGGGGTCTCGCGACGCCATCGCTTGCAGTCAGCAGTGTCGCACCCCTGCCATTCGAGAAGCTTCAAGGCTGGACGAAAGCGCGAACTCGTCTAAATCACGACGCTGAGGAGTGCACGCGTTCATGACCGCTGACATCGCCGCAGTGTCGGCCCGTAAGGCCGCTTCCCTGCCATCCGACCATCCCAAGGTGCAATACGGCCGCATCGGCGTGCTGCTGATGAATCTCGGCACGCCGGAAGGCACCGGCTATTGGCCGATGCGTGCCTATCTCAAGGAATTCCTCTCCGACCGCCGTGTCATCGAGGAGCCCCGCTGGAAATGGTGGCCGGTCCTCAACCTGATCATCCTGTCGACCCGGCCCGGCCGGAAAGGCAAGGACTACGCCTCGATCTGGAACAACGAGCGCAAGGAGGGGCCGCTCAAGACCATCACCCGCTCGCAGACCGAGCAGCTCGCGGCGCGCCTGAAGCCGCTGGCCGGCGAACGCGTCGTCTTCGACTGGGCGATGCGCTACGGCTTTCCCGATGTGAAGAGCCGGCTGAAGGCCCTGCTCGACCAGGGCTGCGACCGCATCCTCCTGGTGCCGCTCTATCCGCAATATGCCGCGCCGACCTCGGCCACCGCCTGCGACCAGGCTTTTCGCGCGCTGATGCAGATGCGCTGGCAGCCCTCGGTGCGCGTCGCCCCGCCCTATCACGACGACCCCGTCTATATCGGTGCGCTCGCCCGCTCGATGCGCGCTTCGCTGGCGAAGCTCGATTTCGCGCCCGAGGTCATCCTCTGCTCCTTCCACGGCATGCCGAAGGAATACCTGCTGAAGGGCGACCCCTATTACTGCCAGTGCGTGAAGACCTGGCGCCTGCTGCGCGCCGAGCTCGGCCTCACCGAGGAGCAGTTCCCGCTGACCTTCCAGTCGCGCTTCGGGCCGGACGAATGGCTCCAGCCCTATACAGACGAGACGGTGAAGGCGCTGGCACAGGCTGGAAAGAAGTCGATGGCCATCGTCGCGCCGGGCTTCTCGGCCGATTGCCTGGAAACGCTGGAAGAGCTCGACGGCGAGAACCGCGAGATCTTCCTGCATAATGGCGGCGAGAAATTCGCCTATCTGCCCTGTCTCAACGATTCCCCCGAAGGCATCGACGTCATCGCCGAGGTCGTCCAGCGCGAATTGATGGGCTGGCTCTGAGCTAGCTCCCTGATGAATTCTGACGGAATCGCGCCGTCATCCCGGACAGGCGGCGCAGCCGCGCCGATCCGGGATGACGGTGGAGGTTCAGAGAAAAGTCGGCACGCTCTAACGCCCACCCACTACGAAGCGGGCGACACTCTCGGCTACGGGCCGTGCCTTCAGGATGCGGCGGTGCCCGAGACCTTCCGTCGCCTCCAGCCGGACGAACGGGCCGCTCTCGGCGAGCGCCTGCGCATGCTGGAAGCCGAGCTCGCGATCCTGCCGGTCATGGATCACCAGCGTCGGCAATCCGATCGCCTTGAGCTGGAGCGGACCTTCGAAAGCCTCGACCGGGTTTCCGGCCACGACATGGATGCGCCGTTCCAGCGCGGCCTGCCCGCGCCGCCCGAGGCCGATGGCATCGCCGAACTGCCGGGTGATCCGGGTGATCGAGGATGGCGCCGAGATCAGCACGAGCCTGTCCGCACTGACCACAGGCTGCCCCCTGACCGAACCCGCCAGCGCCGCGAGCGTGATCGCACCACCGAAGGAATGGGTGACGACCGCCTGGAACGGGCCGAACACCCGCGCCACCGCCGCAAGGCTCGCCACGCCGAGCGGAATGTTGAGCTCCCGGCCGGTCGAGGCGCCATGGCCCGGCAGGTCGAATGCGACGACCCGCAAGCCCGCCGCCAGCAGCGGCTCGACGAAACCCGCCATCGAGGCCGCATCGCCGGTCCAGCCATGGACCAGCAGCACGGTCCGTGTCGGCGCCCGCCCCTCCGGTTCGAAGACATAGGCCTGCACGCTCCCGCATGGGAAGGGAATCGCGCGCAGGCTCGCCTGCCTTAGCCTGGCCGGAAGCCCCTGTTCTCCCGTCCCACCGTTTCCGTTTCGCTTTGGCGGCCTCGGCGGGGTACAGAAGAGGCGGAAGGCCAGTCGGCCGGCCGCGCGTGGAGCCACAAAGCTCGCGGCCCGGACGAACGGGCGGATGCAACGGAGGGCGGCGGCGCTCATGGCGAAGATCCGATTTTGTTCAACGCTGAACCATTATGTTCAGCCATGAACAAAAAGCAAGAGCCTTCCGAGACGCAGACCCTGCCCTGGGACCTGCCGCGCTTCCGCAACTGGGTCTCCATCGCCCGCGCCCATAACATGTGGGAGAAGGTGCTCACCGAGTCGCTGGGTCCGCTCGGCATCCAGCTCGCGCATTACGACGTGCTCGCCAACATCTTCCACGTTCCCGGCCTCTCGCAGCAGGCGCTGGCCGAGAAGCTGCTGGTCGGGCGCAGCGCGATGAGCATGCTGCTGCCGGTGCTGGAAAAGCGCGGCCTGATCGAACGACGCAATGACGAGGCCGACCGGCGCCTGCGCCGCCTCTGGCTCACGCCTGCCGGCGAGGCGATTACCCGCAAGGCGATGGCGATCCATGTCGCCGAGATCGAGGCGATGATGCAGGTCCTCAGCGACGAGGAATGCAATGCCGCGGGCGAGGCGATGCGCCGCGTCGGCAAGGCGCTCGAGGCGCGCAGCAGCGCTGCGGCAAAGGGCACGACTTGAAGGGCGCCACTTGAAGGGCGTCATCCCGTGCGCGCTGCGGCATGGAATGCCGCTGCGCAGACACGAGACCGTTTTCAGGAAGGGGCGCCTTCTCATGCAGGGAGGCGCCCTTTCGCTTGAAGGGTGCCTTCTCGTCGTGCGGTCCCGTGTCTGCGCAGCAGCACTCACGTGCCGCAGCGCGCACGGGAAGACACTCTACGACTTATGGAAACGTATGACACCCAGGCTCGAAGCTAGGCCTCAGGCCGGCTTCTTTTCCTCGCCGAAGGCGGAGATGCCGCCATGCTTGGCCGACCAGCTGGCCGGATCGTTCAGGAAGCTCTCGACTTCGCCCAGGATCCTCGGCTCGAAATGGCCGCTATCCTTGGCCACGGCGAGCACGTCCCACCAGGTCGTGAGATAATGCAGGTTGATGCCGATCTCGGCCATCAGCTCGCGGCTGTTCGGGAAGATGTCGTAGTAGAACAGCACGAAGCAATGCTGCACATCCGCGCCGGCATTGCGCAGCGCCTCCGCGAAATTGACCTTGCTGCGGCCGTCGGTGGCGAGATCCTCGACCAGGAGCGTGCGCGCGCCCTCGACGACCGAACCCTCGATCTGGGCATTCCGGCCAAAGCCCTTCGGCTTCTTGCGGACATACTGCATCGGCAGCGACAGGCGGTCGGAGATCCAGGCGGCGAAGGGGATGCCTGCCGTCTCGCCGCCGGCGATGATGTCGAGCGACTCGTAGCCGATGTCGCGCACGATCGTCGTCGCCGCGAAGTCGATCAGCGTCGAGCGCAGGCGCGGATAGGAGATGATCTTGCGGCAGTCGATATAGACCGGGCTCGCCCAGCCCGAGGTGAAAACGAACGGCTTATCGCTGTAGAAGTGCACGGCCTTGATTTCGAGCAGCATCTTGGCCGCTTCGCGCGCGATCACGGCCCTGTCGGTGGGGGTGAACAGGTTGGACATGGCGCGGTGTCTCCGGGCTGAGCAGGGCCGCTCGCCGGGATACGGCAAGGGCTCAGGGGCTGGTCGAATTGGCAAACGGCCTCTTCTGATCGCCCTCGCCGGACAGGTCAATCCCTCCGCAGGGCGATTTTCACCATGGCCAGCAGCCGTGTTCGGCAGCACCCGCGCCTCCAACCGCCGCTCAGGCGGCAAGTTGGCCGCGGCGTTGCCGAAAAACGACCGTTGCAGCGTTTCCCTCGGCATCCACAGGCTGACTCACGGGCGATCGTTGCGCCGGCTCAGGCCCCATGAGATGCGAAACGATCCGAATTTGGACGATGCCATGTCGGCATCGTCGCTCCGTGGGGCTTGGCCGGAGCAGCATCAAGGGCTTGTATCATGAGTGAACTGCGAATGGCGGCAACGCCATCGGCGCCGACGGAAGTCGACAGCAAGGCCCGCAAGGCCCTCTGGGGCGCGGCGATCGGCTATGCGATGGACGGGTTCGACCTGCTGATCCTCGGCTTCATGCTGCGCGCGATCTCGGCCGATCTGCAGCTCAGCCAGGCGCAGGCCGCCTCGCTGGTCACCGCGACGCTGGTCGGCGCCGTGCTCGGCGGCATCGGCTTCGGCATGCTCTCGGATCGGATCGGCCGCGTCCGGGTCCTGACCTGGACCATCGTCCTCTTCGCCGTCTTCACCGGCATGTGCGCCCTGGCGCAGGGCTACTGGGACCTGCTGCTCTACCGCACCATCGCGGGCCTCGGCCTCGGCGGCGAGTTCGGCATCGGCATGGCGCTGGTCGCCGAGGCCTGGCCGGCCTCGAAACGCGCACGCGCCTCCTCCTATGTCGGGCTTGGCTGGCAGGTCGGCGTGCTCGCTGCCGCGCTCGCCACACCGCTGCTGCTGCCCTCGATCGGCTGGCGCGGCATGTTCGCCATCGGCATCCTACCAGCGGTCGCGGCCTATTTCATCCGCCACTCCCTGCATGAGCCCGAGGTCTTCGTGGCCCGCTCCAAGGACCGGCCAAAGGAATCGGCGCTGCGCCTGCTGGTCAAGGATCGCGAGACCACGAAGCTCAGCCTTGGCATGGTCATCCTCTGCTCGGTCCAGAACTTCGGCTATTACGGCGTGATGATCTGGCTGCCGAACTACCTCGCCACGCGATTCGGCTTCGCGCTGACCCAGTCGGCGGTATGGACCGCGGTGACCATCGGCGGCATGGCGCTCGGCATCTTCGCCTTCGGCCATATCGCCGACCGGATCGGCCGCCGCCCGGCCTTCTTCGGCTACATGATCGGCGCCGCAGTGATGGTGCTCGTCTATTCGCGGCTGACCGACCCGATGCAGTTGCTCGTCGGCGGCGCGGTGATGGGCTTCTTCGTCAACGGCATGCTCGGCGGCTATGGCGCACTGATCAGCGAACTCTTCCCGACGGCGGCGCGCGCCACCGCCCAGAACGTGCTGTTCAACATCGGGCGCGGTGTCGGCGGCTTTGGTCCGGTCGTCGTCGGTGCGATCGCCGCCGCCTACGGGTTCCAGACCGCCATAGCGCTGCTGGCCACCCTCTATCTCCTCGACCTCATCGCCATGTGGCTCCTCATCCCCGAGAAGCGCGGCGCAGAGCTGACCTGAGGCGGGCGAAAGCTCCAGACAGATGCTGAGGGCGCCGATCGGCGCCCTCTTGCGTTTGAAAGCTGATGGCAGCCCGAGAATTCCGGCATAAGGCCCCAAAAAGCAAAAAGCGCCGGAAGATCCGACGCTTGCATGCTTCCCAAGTCCTGAGATTGTCTGGAGCGGACGAAGGGATTCGAACCCTCGCCGCCCCAAAGGGCGGAAGATCAATGCGGTGATGACGGCGAGGACCGGCATCTTGATAACGGGGGAGATTCTTTTACCTGTTTCATTCGCCCCCCGAAGCACCAAGACCTCCAGAACAGCCGACGTAAAAGCTGTGGATCGACTTGGGTTGCCAATTGAAATTGACGCATCCCCATTTGAACCTTCCTAAGAGTCCGTCCCGGAACTCATGACGCTCGCGCGATGCGGCGGATAAGAACCATGGCGGCGGCTGCGTAGAGGAAGGCCGTCGCGGAGGCGATGGTGGCTTCGGCGTCCTTCCA